>Ga0164290_1000305_pt1 | contig 176750 bp, 183 predicted proteins | sample Micstemetagenome_FD_108782 | JGI IMG/M metagenome (GOLD analysis project Ga0164290, IMG submission 108782) | Contaminated culture microbial community from soil near Moab, Utah, USA - Microcoleus steenstrupii SON62 (Illumina Assembly) | ecosystem: Environmental > Terrestrial > Soil > Soil crust...
ACCCGCGACGAAGTCCGGCGGGCTTCACAGCGCAACCCCGAAGGGGCGGGCCGATTTTGGCCCATTGCTGCGTTGCTCGTCGGGCACGATGGTCCGCATCGCGCCTCTCCTCGCGCCTTGCACTGGGCCAAAATCGGCTCCGTCACGGTGACCCAAAATGGTCGAAAAACGCTCTAACAATCGTCACCCCCGCGAAGGCGGGGGCCGCTATCGGCGTAGCGCAAGGCTGCCAGCGGCCCCCGCCTTCGCGGGGGCGACGATTTGTTCAATGCACGAACCGCGCGACCACGTCGCGATAGCTGCGGCTGACCTTCACCTGCGCGCCCGAGCCGAGGATGAGGAAACATTCGCCGTTGGTGTGCGGTTTCACCTGCTTGACCTGGCTCAGATTGACGATCGTCGAGCGATGAACGCGCTGGAAATTGCGCGGGTCGAGCCTTTTTTCCAGATCCTTCATCGTTTCGCGCAGGATCAGGCTGTTGTCGGCGGTATAGATGCACATATAGTCGCCCGCGGCGTCGATGCGTTCGATACTGTCGACGTCGACACGGAAAATCTGCCCGCGATCCTTGATGTTGATCATCTTTTCATAGCGGTCGGCCGACGGCGCGTCGGGCACGGCATCGGCGCCATATTCCTCGACCGCTTCGGGCGCGACCTCGGCGAGCACCGTCTTCAGTCGTTCGACCTCGGCGGCGCCGCGCTTTTCGGTGAGCCGCTGGCGCACGCGGTCGAGCGCGTCGGCGAGGCGTTCGGGCTCGACGGGCTTGACGAGATAGTCGACCGCCTGCGCCTCGAAGGCGCGGATCGCATGATCCGAAAAGGCGGTGACGAAGACGACGAGCGGCGGCTCGACCTCCATCAATCCCTGGATCACCGAAAATCCGTCGAAACCCGGCATCTGGATGTCGAGGAAGACGAGGTCGGGTTTATGCGTCTTGATCTTGCGGATGGCCTCGCGACCGTTCTGGGCGGTGTCGACCACCTCGACATCCGAATGCGCCTCGAGCCGCAGTTGCAGGCCCTGGGTCGCCAATTTTTCGTCATCCACCAGGATGGTTCTGATCGTCATGTGCCTTCGGTTCCAATTCTTGCTTGCCCATCGGGCTGGAACGGAAACTCGATCACCACCGTGAAGCCGCCCTCAGCGCCCGCCTGGGCGTCGAACCGGTGCTGGTCGCCAAAAGCCTGCGCCAGGCGGTCCCGGATATTGGCTAAACCCACGCCGGTCGATTCCGTTGCAACGCCCGTGGTGGGGTCGGTGCGGTCGCCTGACAATCCCGCGCCGGTGTCGGACACGGTGATCCGGACATTTTGACCGGCCAGCTGTGCGGAAATGGTGATGTCGGCGCCGTCCTCCTGCGGCGTCACCGCATATTTGATGGCGTTTTCGATGAGCGGCTGGAGCAGCAGCGAGGGCAGGCGCGCGCGCGCCACCGCCGGGTCGATCGCAAAATGCGGCCGCAGCCGATCCTCGAAGCGCATTTTTTCGATGTCGAGATAAAGCTTCAGCGTCTCGATCTCCTGCGCCAGCGTCACCTGCGCGGTCGGCTCGTTGGCGAGCGTGTAGCGGAGAAAGGCCGAGAGACGCGACAGCATCGCGTTCGCCGGCTCGGCCTGTTTCAAGAGCACGAGCGTCGAAATGCTGTTCAGCGTGTTGAACAGGAAATGCGGATTGAGCTGGTAGCGCAGCATCGCAAGCTGCGCCGACGCCGCCTGCGCCTCGAGCCGCAGCACGCGATCATTCTGTTCCTCGAGCTGGAGGAAATAGTTGATCGCGAAATAGAGCGCCGACCAGGCAGCGAGCGACGTCGCGTCGATGTAGACCGCGCCGAGCAGAAGGCTGGTGAAGCCGGCCTCGCTCGCCGGATTCTGGATCTGCGCGACCCAGGCGTCGATGAACGCCCAGAGCGCGGTCGCGAGGCCCGCCAGCCCGAAGCTGACCCCCCACATCAAAAGCGGTCGGCGATTGATGAGCGCGCGGTAACAGACCGACAGGATCAGCGTCAGCGAAAAGCCGGTGATCGCCGAAATCACCTGCGGAATCAGAAAGGTGAACGCCTGTCCATTGGCGAGCCCCGACACGCCGCGCAGCCCGAGCCACGCCGCCCAGCCAAGGATCTGGAGGTTCCAGAAGGCGCGAACCTTGTTGTCGAAAAAGGGACCGGGCGAGGTCAGGCGGAACAGCGGCATGGGGGTCCGGGCGATGGCAGGTGTCAATGGCCGCCCGCGACGAGGCGGACGGCGCAGCGGCGGATCATTCGGCCGCGACCGACGCCGTCGGCCCGTCGGCGCGCACACGCGCCTGGCCGAGCGGCTGAAGCTCCGAGCGATGTTTCCACAACAGTTCCTTGTAGCCGATCACGCGGCCGTCGTGCGCCGTCAGTCGAACGGGACCGATCGGCTGTTCGTCGCGCGCATCGACGAGCACAGGGGTCGAGGGCACGCCGGCGCCCCATTTTTCGCCCCATTGGCGAAGCGCAATCATCGCGGGCAAAAGGTCGATGCCCTTTTCGGTGAGCTGATAGCGCACCTTGCGCCGGTCCTCGGCCATCACCTCGCGCGCCATGATACCATGATCGACCAGCTTCGACAGCCGGTTCGACAGGATGTTGCGCGCGATATTGAGCTCCTGCTGGAACTCCTCGAAATGATGGACGCCGTTGAACGCCGCGCGCAGGATCATGAACGACCAGCGTTCGCCCATCGCTTCCAGCGCCAGCGGCAGCGCGCAATTGCCGCCATCGAGATCGTTCAAGACTTCGCGTAATTTTCCCATGGCCAAGCCCTAACGTAAAATCGCCGTCCGTGCCAAAAAAATATAGGCCCTGCGTTGCATTTCGCAACGGGAAGCGGGCGGCGCGTCAGGTGGCGAGACGGTTGCGCGCGACGACGAGCGACCAGCGCGCCAGCGCGGGCAGCCGCGCGATGACCGGTGCGGGATGCACGCGGAGCGCACGACCGACGAGGTCGAGGCGCCAGCGTCGCTGGCTGCGCAGCGCGAGGCCGAGGAGGATTTCGCTGCGGCTGCGTGCGGGGAGCGTGGCGGGAAGCGCGCGCTCGACGATTTCCGCGGTCAGCGCCTGGATATGGTCGGCGCGCTGGCTGGTCAGGCTGCCGCCATGTTTGCGGTAGACATAGAGATCCTCGTGCAGCGTGACGAAGGTGAAGCGCTGGGCCGCGCGCAACCAGAAATCATAATCCTCGACCCCGAAGAGATGAGGATCATAACCACCCAGCGCCTCGGTCACATGCGCGCGATAGAGGAAGCAGGCACCGATATTGTTGCCGTAGAGCAGGCGCTCGACCGGCCCGACGCGCGACAAGCCGAGTTCGGCACCCATATCGTCGATCAGCGTGAAATCGGCGTGGACGATGTCGGCGCGCGGATGCGCGTCGAGCGTCGCGACGAGGCGCGTCAGCATATGCGGGCGGAGCAGATTGTCGTCGGACGTCCAGCTGTGCAGCGATCCGCGCGCCGCGGCAAAGCCGTGATTGAGCGCCGCGGGCAGGCCGACATTGGCGTCGAGCCGCACGCGCCGCACGCGCGCGTCGCGCGCCGCGGCATCGGCCATGATCGCGGGCGAGGCATCGGTCGAGGCGTCGTCGACCAGGATCAGCTCGAAATCGGTGAAATCCTGGGCGAGCACCGATTCGATCGCATCGGCCAGCCAGCGTGCGCCATTGTGCACGGGCATGACCATCGACACGCGCGGCGACGCCGTCGAATCAAGAGCTTCGGTCCCCATGGCCGACCGTCCTAGCGGCGACGCACGATGCTTCCAACGCGCTTTACCAAAGTTGCTAACGTCTTCGGCCAGACGCACGCAAGTTTCGCATTGCAATATGCGCGCCAAGGGCGACATTGAGGAGGATGCTGAGGCAATATGAACTTGTCGAGCGCGTGCGCGCTTATGATCCCGACGTCGACGAGGCGCTGCTCAACCGCGCCTATGTCTTCACGGTGCAGAAGCACGGCAGCCAGAAGCGCGCGTCGGGCGACCCCTATTTCAGCCACCCGGTCGAGGTTGCGGGAATCCTGACCGACCTGCATCTCGACAGCGAAACGATCGTCACCGCGCTGCTCCACGACACGCTCGAGGATACGCTGACAACGCCCGAGGAGATCGAGCGGCTGTTTGGTCCCGACGTCGGGCGTCTGGTCGATGGCGTGACCAAATTGAGCAAGATCGAGGCGCAGACCGAGAATGAGCGCGCCGCGGAGAATCTGCGCAAGTTCCTGCTCGCCATGTCGGACGACATCCGCGTGCTGCTCGTCAAGCTCGCCGACCGGCTGCACAATATGCGCACGCTGCATTTCATCCAGAACCCCGACAAGCGCCGGCGCATCGCCAAGGAGACGATGGACATCTATGCGCCGCTCGCCGAGCGGATCGGCATGTATGAATATATGCGCGAGATGCAGCTGCTCGCCTTCCGCGAGCTCGAGCCCGAAGCCTATGCGACGATCACCGGCCGCCTCGCCAAGCTGACCGCGGGGGGCAAGGACAAGGTCGCGGCGATCAGCCGCGAGTTCAGGGAGCTGCTGTCCGCCGCGGGGATCGAGGCCGAGGTGTCGGGGCGCGAGAAGCATCCCTATTCGATCTGGCGCAAGATGCAGGAGCGCCACGTCAGCTTCGAGCAGGTGACCGACATCATCGCTTTCCGAATCGTCACCCCGACCGACGCCGACTGCTACGCCGCGCTGGGGCTGATCCACCGCAAGTGGAAAATGGTCCCCGGCCGGTTCAAGGATTATATCTCGACCCCCAAGCGCAACGGATACAAGTCGCTGCACACGACGATCATGCACCAGCAGAATATGCGCATCGAAATCCAGATCCGCAGCGTCGGGATGCATCAGGAGTCCGAGTTCGGGCTGGCCGCGCACTGGGCGTATAAACAGGGCGGCAGCGGCCCCGACGGGCAGGCGGGGTGGATCCGCGACCTCATCGAAATCCTTGAACAGACGCACGATCCCGACGAACTGCTCGAAAACACGCGCATCGCGATGTATCAGGATCGCATCTTTGCGTTCACCCCGAAGGGCAGTCTGCACCAGCTGCCCAAGGGCGCAACGCCGGTCGATTTCGCTTATGCCGTCCACACCGGGCTTGGCGACCGGACCGTCGGCGCCAAGGTCAACGGGCGGCTCGTCCCGCTGCGCACGCAGCTTGCCAATGGCGATACGGTCGAAATCCTGTCGTCGGACAAGCAGACGCCGCAGCCAGCGTGGCTGGGCTTTGCCGTGACCGGCAAGGCGCGCGCGGCGATCCGCCGCCACGTCCGCTCGAAAGAAAAGGTCGAACTCGCCGCCCTGGGCCGCAAGATGTACGACGAGATCGCCCGCCGCCTGCCCAACAAGGTTGGCGACAAGGCGCGCGCCGCCGCGCTGACGCGGCTGAAGCTCGAAGACGACAGCGCGCTCTATATCGCGATCGCCAAGCAGCGGCTGACCGACGACGCGGTGCTCGAGGCGCTCGTCCCCGGCATCACCGCCGAGATGAAGACCAAGCCCGGCAAGCTGGTCCAGGGCGCGGCGGTGTCGATCGCGGGGCTGACGCCCGGCGTCGCCTATCAGCTCGCCGATTGCTGCCATCCGGTGCCCGGCGATCGCATCGTCGGCCTGGCGCGCCCCGGCGAAGGGATCGAGGTGCATGTCATCGACTGTCCCAGCCTGGCCGACGGGGTCGACGCCGACTGGATCGACCTCAGGTGGCAGGAGGACAGCGAGGGCGGCAGCGCGCGGCTGTGCATCGTCATCCTGAACGAACCCGGCACGCTCGCCGAAATGTCGGGCATCCTTGCCGCCAATATGGCGAATATCACCAATTTGCGCCTGTCGAACCGCGAGGGCGGATTCCACACCTATGACGTCGTCGTCGAGGTGCGCGACGTCCAGCATGTGATGCGCATATTGTCGGCGCTGCGTGCGTCGGACAGCGTGGTGCAGGCCGAGCGGTTATAGGCGGGATAGCGGTGACGGCGTTGGGGTGGGGAGCGGTCGGCGCGGCCGTTCCGCCCCGGAACGGGGAGGTGGCAACCCGCAGGGCTGACGGAGGGGCCCTAACCTCTCCTCATGACGCACCGTCTCGACCCCTCCACCACCGCTTCGCGGCGGTCCCCCTCCCCGTTCCGAGGAGGAGCGCCGAGTCCGCAATCGGTCGCTTCCGGCCGGCACCTTCAATTCGCGTAGAGCAGCGGCGGTCGCCACGCATTCTCGTCGACCTCGTCGCGAACCTTGTAGACCAGCCCCTTGCTGTTCAGGAACAGCTTCTCCATCTCCGCCCGCGTGAAGGGACGCGAGCCCAGGCGGCCGAATACCGCCATCTGCCCGCCGGTTTCGTCGACCGCGCGGTCGCGGTCGAGTCCCTTTGACAGCGCCAAGGCGGGCGAGGGCGTCTTGGCCCAGGCGATGAGCTGGGGCGTCGGCCTGGGGGAGAAACCATAGAGGCCGGGGTTGTTCGGGCTGGTGAGCTGGATCACCTTGATGCCGCTCCGCCCGTCGGCGACATAGGCGAAGAGCGAGGCGTTGGTCGATGCGACGATCACATCCTCGGCATCCTGCATCGCGCCGTCAAAGGTCAGCGCCGGCCAGACGAGCGGCGCCGCGGGGCGCGTCACATCGACGATGACGAGGCCGTCGGCCTTTGCCGCGACATAGAGGTAGGTGCGCGCCACATAGAGTTTGCGCGCATTGGCGAGCCGCACGGTGCCCGACGGCACCGCCACCGGCTGCGCCATGTTCGTGATGTCGAACAGCTTGACCCCCTCGGCATCACTGACCCAGAGGTAACGGAACTGCACCGCACTCGCGCGCGCATCGGTCAGCGGCACCTGCGCAGTGACCTTCGGCTGGAGAGGGATCGAAAGGTCGAGCACGACGAGGCCCGCATCGGTGGCGATATAGGCATAGCTGCCCGCGAGCGTGACGTGCCGCGCGCCCGCGAGCACATTGCCCTCGTTCCATGTCAGCGCGCGCTTCAGCCGGTTGTTGCGGAACTCGCCGTCGGCCAGCGTGTCGACATCGACGAGCACCAGCCCCTCGACGCTGTCGGTGATGACGGCGTAGCGATAGATATCGTGCATCACCTGTTCGTGATTTTCGGGAAAGTTTTTGACGATATTCTCGTTGCGCGCGACGCTGATCGGCTGCGTCGTCGCGAGCGCCATGCAGGTGGCGTTCTTCGTGCGGACATGCGTGTCGTGGCCGATCGGTGAGAAGGGGGCGCGGACGATGCGTTCGGAAAAGCCCTTGTTGCCGATCGACGCGACGTCATAGACGCGGAACCCGCCCTTGCCCTCCGCCACGAACATATATTCGCCGCGCTGTTGCAGGCAGTTCACGCGGCCGCTCGTGTCCTGAACGATGTTCGCAAACTCCTCCAGCGCCTGCGTTTCGCCCGATCCCCTGGCGTCGAAAATCCTGCCGCGCACCCAGTTTTTCAGTTCCCTGCCATTCTGTTCGACGTGGAGCTTCCAATAGTCGGGGTAGGCGTAGCGGTGGAGATAGGAACCGATCACCGCCTGCGGCTCGTCCCATTCGGTGACGCGCGTCGCCTGAAAGCCGTCCTCCATCCCCGACCAGAGGTTCAGCCCGACGAAATTGACGAAATTGGTGCCGAGCAGCAGCAATTGCGACATGATCGCATTATTGTCGTCGGCGGCCGAGATGTGACAGTCGCTGCACTGCTTGGTTTCCTGGCGCCGCACCGTGTGCGGGAAATGCGGGGCAAAGGCCTGGCTCGAATAGCCCGCCGATGAGATCGGCGGCTGCTGCACATAGATGCGCTCGCGGTTGATGTTGGTTGACGAGAGGATCAGCGCCGAGGTCGAGCGGACGGGGGTGATGATGCCACGCACCTCGCCGTTCGGGCCCGGCTCACCGGGCTTGGTGAGCTGGTGGCGGCCGAGCTGGAACATCTCGTCGCGCGCCACCTGCGGGTTGTAAGTGGCGAAATTGCGCGTCTCCTCACCCTCGAAATGGTGCATCCTGGTCTTCCAGTTCGCCTCGATCGGCAAATGGCACCCGCCGCAGCTCGTCGTCCAACTGAGGTGACAGGTGAAACAGGTCATCTTGTCGTCGCCGTGCGCGCGGTCTTCTTTCGCGACCCCCGGTCCCCATTCATATTTGCCGTCGTCGCTGCCCGATCGCGCCATCAGCTTGGCGCGCGCGGCCCTGGCGTTGAAATGCGGCCCCGGCGTCACCGTCTGCTTGACGAGGCTGACCTGCCATTCGAGCTTGGGATCGACGATCGAGCGCTGAATGAGGCCGATCACCTCGGCATCGTCATTATACTGGAACTCGAAACGGCGGCGTCCGTCGGGGTTGCGCAGCAGTGCGAGGTTGGTCCCCTGCGGCCGCGCCGCGACGTTCGAGGTGAGCAGATTGGGCAGCGCGTCGGCGGTGCCGTGGCAATCCTTGCAGCTGATCTCGACCGCGTTCGCGACCTCGCCCTGGATATAGCCGTTGCCGTGCGCGTCCTGCGCGAAGTGACAGTCGGCGCACTGCATCCCCTTTTCGGCGTGGATGTCCATCATATGCACCGATTTGCCGGGGTTCAGGCCCGGCGGCACAAATTTGCCCTCGACCCCCGGACGCCCCGGATCGGCGCTCAGCAGGCAGAGGTCGCGCTCTTTCGTATCGCTGTAATGCGCGCAGCTCTTGCGCCATTTTTCGGGGTCGGCGGGATCGACGATATGCGCGGTGTCGGTGCCCCAAGTCGCCATATTGCCGTCGGCGGTGAGCAGATTGCCGCTCCGGTCGCGCTTGAAGATGCCGCGAAAGTTCCAGCCGTGGCCGTGATAGTCGGCGAATTGCGTGTCCTTGTTGGTATCGTTGACGTCATAGACGTCGCGCAGGAACTCGACATCGGCCCACAGCCCGCGCGGCGCGGCGCCTTCGGGATTGCGTTCGAGCACCTGATGCACTTCGGCGGCGGTCGGATAACGCTGCCGCTTATATTTCGCCTGATAGTCCGCGTCGCTCATCCCCGGCGGGCGCGGCGCGCTGTTTTCGGGGCCGGGCCACAGCTGCGGCGCGTCCGATTCATAATCCCACATCGTGTAGCCGAGGTAGGAGTTCAGGAAGATATTGGGCTGGTGCATGTGGCAGGTCATGCACTGCGCCGTCGGGATCGCGCGCGTGAAGGCGTGGCTGATCGGGTGGCCCGATTCGCGGCGCGGTTTCTGGCCGGGGCGCGCGGGGACATCGGGATCGGCGGGGTCGATCAGCGCGCCGTGGCCGCCGCCGGCATGGTGGCCATCTTCGGGGGCGTGCGCGTCGTCGCCATGCCCGCCCTTCCATTTCTTTTCCGCGATCGTCGGGTCGATCGTCGCCGTCTCGCCGTCGCGCCCGAACCGGGCATAGGTCAGGCTGTGGCGCGGCTCGCGGTCGTTGGCATAGATGACGTGGCAACCCGCGCAGCCCGAATGGCGATAGTCGCCCGGCTGGTCGTTCGTGCCCATGAACCACATGAAGGGATCGTTGAGGCGCGTCTTGTGGATGTTGAGTACGGGGATCGCGACGCGCAGCCCGGTGCCGGGCCCGCGGTTCGATTGCTTGAGGTCGGGGCGCCCCGGCTCCTCGAGCCGCTGGATCTGTCCCGTCGGGTTGGGCAGGCCGATTTCGGGAAATTGCGTGTTGATATTGCGCCCGCCGCGCTCGAACACGCGAAAGACGTCGCCCGGCGGGATCACGCTCCAGCGCGGCAGCGGATACATGCGGGCGAGCGCGCCGCGCTTCCTCTCCGCATCGGTCAGAATCTTGTCCGACGGAAAGGCGGGTTTGCACGCCTCGGCATATTCCTCGCGCGTCAGTTTCGACGAGGGCGAGAGGATGCACGCGGGATCGCCGCCGCGCGTATAGGCCTCGCCGAAGATATAGTTTTTATAGGGGATGATGCCGTTGTTATACGCCGCGCCGCCCCACAGCATCGCGCCGGTCGACATCAGCGAGCGCTCGGTCGCCTCGATCACCTCCATATGGCACGCGCCGCACGCCTCGCGCGCGACGCGGTAATCGCTGGGGTTGACGAAGCGGATGAATTCGGGCGCTTCCTTGTTGAGCAAGGTATAGCTGCGCACCGGGTTCGCCGAGCTGTCGTGCCATGCGCCGGGCAGCGTCGGCTGCGGATGCGCGACCTTCATCGCCGCGATATTGTAGGGGTTCTTGTAACCCAGTTCGGGCTTGCCGAAGGCGGCGGGCGAGGTCGAATCGCCGCCGTGGCAGTCGGTGCAGCCGAGCTTGACCGCCGGGGTCGCGTGCATCGACGGCTGGTCGGTCTGCGTGTGGCAGCTGTAACAGCCCGCCGATTTCGCCGCGACGTCGGCGTCGCTCTGCTCGCGCGGCGCGGGCGGGGTGAAGCGATAGCTGATCTTGAGCGGCTTTTCCTCTTCGGCCGCGCGGCCGACGCTGGCGCCGAAAGCGGCGCAGAGCGTCACAAAGGCCAGCAGGGCGAAGAGTTTGCGCATCACCATCTCAAAAACTCAAAATCACATTGGCGAGGATCGACACATAGGCGTCGTTCTGCTGCTTGTTGTCGAACAGATCCTTGAAGCCGTCGCCGGGGAGCAGCACCGCGGCGCTGAGGCGCCCGACGATATTCTGCGTCGCTTTCGGCCGCCAGATCGCCGCGACCGACAGGTCGAAACCGATGTCTTTGGGGATCGAGCCTTCGACGCGCAGCGCCTGGAGCGTCGCGGTATTCTCGAACCACAGATGGTTGGCGTTGACGCTGACGCGCGTCTGCGGCGACAGGTCGAAATCGGCGCCCGCGCCGATGAAGATTGTGCCCGGATTGTTGAAGTTCGACTGCCCCTCCTCCTTCGACGAGCGCAGCGAGTTCAAAATGCCGTTGCGGCCGTTGATCGAAATGACGCGCCCGCCGCCCGCGAAGGGGATCGTCTGGCGGATCCAATAGCTGGTGTCGGCGCCGCCGAAGATCGGATTTTCAAAGATCGCGTCGAAGCCGCCCTCGGTCTTGTTATAGGGGTCGCCGTCGCCGGTCGCATAAAGCCCCGACAGGCGGAAGCGCATCCAGTCATAATCGTAACTCAGCTCGACCGCGCCGAAGCCCGCGCGGATTTCGGCGGGCTGACTGGTGAAAAAGCTGTTCCGGTCTTCGCCCAGCGCGGCATAGAAGCTGGCGGTCAGGTTGATCCGCCCGATGCGCCCGTCGGCGCTGTAGCCGAGGTAAACGACGTCATATTCGCGCCCGCGCAGATCGCCGATCAGCGCCGGGCGCACCGGAAAGCCGTTGTGGTCGATCTGCACGTCCTTCTTTTCGCGGTTCATATTATAGGTCACGCTGACCTGGCTGGTCAGCCCGACGACCGGGAAATCCTGGCGATAGAGGTTCGCCGTCAGGACAAAATCGTCGCGCGGGGTCTGGGTGATGTCGTTGAGGCCCGAATTGGTGTCCTTTTCGAGCCGCCAGAAGGCCGCGAAATTATACTGGAAGCGGTTGTTGTCGCGATTGCCGAAGAAACGGAGCCCAAGCTGGCTGTCGTTGAACAGGAAGCCGCGAAAATCGCTCTGGAACGGCTGGATGCCGAGGCGGACGGAATAGAAATCATAGCGGTCGGACGTGTTGCCGAGATGCTTGTCGACGAAGAGTTCCTGCACGCCGAGGAAGCTGTCGTAGCGATGGCTCGCCTTCGACGGGCGCACGTCGAGCACGCGCCGTTCGGGCACGTCGACATAATTGGCCTGCCAGGCGAGCGTCAGCCGATATTCGACATCGGGCGGCTTGAACGCGGTCGACCCCTTGATCAGCGCGACGCCGCCGATGAAGGTCTGCGCAAAGACAAGGCTGCGATCCTTGCCGAAAACGTCGAGGCTGCCCGGCCGCTCGGTCGTCTGGACGCCGACGGGGATCGGAAAGGTGCGCGGCTCGAACACCGTGTCGGACACCGCATTGGCGACGAAGAACCAGTCGTCGCCCTTGATCGGCAGCCATTTGACCTTGTCGGGATCGATCGCGCGGTCACCCTTCAGCGTGTTCTGGTGATAGGGGTCGAACCAGCGTTCCTTGACGACGCCCAATGTCTCGATCAGGCGCCAGCGGTCGGGGACGGGCAGCTGGTCCTCGATCCCCGGAAAGGCCTGCGGCGGCGGCGGGCGCAGCGCACCGACATTGTCCTGGGACAGCGCGTCGGGCAGGTCGGGGCGATAGCCGGGGCGGCGGCGACCCTCGATCATGTCGGTGACGAGATCGTCCGGCACCATTTCCTGCCAGTCGACCGGTGGCGGCGGCGGGGTCAGCTCTTCGGGCGGCTGCTCGGCGGGCGCCGCATCGACGGCGACCGACGGGTCTTCGGGCGCGGGTGGCGGCGGCGGTGCCTCAGTGCCCGGCGCGCCTTGCGCCGCGAGTGTGGCGATCACCGGCCAAAGGCTCCCCCCCGCCATCATCGCCTATAGCCCGTCGCAGACATTCTGCTGCGCCGTATCGAGGAAGGGCGCGAAGGGGCAGCTGATATAGCGGAGGCGCACCGTGCGACTGTCGGCGAGCGTCACGACGATATTGTCGGCGCGCATCGCCTTGGGCGCATTGCCGATGCCGCCGACGCGCGCGCCGGCATTGTGCGTGCCCAGAAAGCTGATCATATCGTCCTGGTCGATGCCATCGCCCGACACGCCGATCGCGCCGACGAGCGTGTTGCCGCGATAGATGGGCACCGATCCGGGAAAGATCTGGATGCCGTTCTGGAGCCGGTTCTGCCCCGGCGCGGCGTCGGGCAGGGTGGTGCAGCGCTGCGGTGTGTCGGTCGGGCTTGCGCCCGACACGAAGCCGAGGTGCGCGCCGAGGTTGCCGATGACGAGCGCCGATTGCAGCCCGGTCGAGAAGGGGTTGAACTGCGCGATCGGGCGCGACAGCGGGCCGTGGGGGCGGCCGACCTCGCCATCGGGGAAATAGGGGCGCGCCAGATTGCCGCCCGAACGGTCGGCAAAGGCGATGGTGCCGGTGAGCGCGGCGGGATCGTTCAGGAAACTGCGCACCGCGGGAACGAAGGCGGCGACATCGGCGCTGGCGTTGGCCGACAGCTCGGCGGCGGCTTGCGGACCCGAGAAAAAGGCGGCGGTGCGCGCCTTCTGCAAGGAAACGTCGGTGCCGAAGATCGGCGCGTCGGGCGAGCGGACGATGCCGAGCACCGCGCCGTGCGTGTCGACGAGGCTGATCGTCACCTGCGCACGGCTGTCGAGCGGGCGGCGAATCTGCGCGCGCGCGCGGCTCATCACGGCAAAGGCTTCCTCCAGCACCGCGCGCGCCTCGGCCGCGGTCAGCGGCGCGGCGACGCTGGCGCCGTCGGTGCCCGCGCGGATCGGGTAACGGTTCGCCCCGCTGCCGTCGGTCAGGATGAAGGCGTCGCGGTTCGAGAATTCGGCCGGGGTCGACGCGCGGATGCCCGACGCTTCGCTGCCATAGGCGACCCCCGCCGTGATCGCGGCATTGGCATAGCCGATGACGGCGACCAGATTGCCCGCGCTGCCGTTGAGGCTGGCGAAGCTTGCGCCGCCGCTCGTCATCACTCCGGCAAAGGTCGCGTCCGAAAAGCGCAATGTCGTGCCGTCGACCGCGATCCTGTCGGCGACGATCGTTTCCGGCGGCTGGAACCCGCGCGTTCCGGCCAGCGCGATAAACTCTTCGTCATCGTCGTCGATGTCGAGGATATTGGGGTCGCTGCCATAGATGCCGTCGCCCATCACCCCGATGCCGCCGACGAGCACGCCATTCTTGTAAAGCGGCAGCCCGCCGGGGTCGGCGGCGAGGCCGAGCGGCGAGCGTTTGGGCCCGATCAGCGCCGCAGGGCCCGCGGCGCCGAACCGCGCCGACAGGTCGCTGCACGGCAGCTGGCTGAACTGCACGCCGAACAGCGGCCCGCTTTCGAGCCCGACAGTCGTGGGCGCGGGCGGGAAATGTTCCTGGACGATCTGGCTCGCGGTGCGCGTCGAAAAGGCGTTGCCGCCGCTCGAGAGATAGGCGCCCGTCACCGCCTTGGCGATCGCGCCGCCCTCGGCGGGGAAGGTGACGTTCTGCGCGTCGATATTGTCGCCATTGGGCGCCGCCGATGTCGTCGCGGTCGCGCGCGCGCCGGTCATGCGGAACACCGCCAGCACATTGCCGACACGATCGGTGACGGCGATGACCGACGGCAGGCCGCGCGCCTGCGCCTCCGAAATCGCATTGGCGAGGATCGTCTGCACGTCGGCGACGCTCAGCGATTCGGCCGCGGGCGGGGTGTAAAGCCCGCCGGTCGGCGGGGGGGTCGGGGTCGGGGTCGGTGATGGTGTCGGTGTGCCGCCCCCCCCGCCGCCGCCGCACGAAGCGAGCAGCAGCGCTCCGCCTGCCACAAGGGCGACAGAACGGAAAAAATGCCTCTTGCTTCGCATCATCTTACCTGAGCGCCCCGATCGCGCGCACAGCGCTGTCGAACGACGCCTGAAACTCGGCGGGCTTATAGCCATTGGGGTCTTTCACCGCGGCATAGGCGCGGTCGATGTCGCCGCGAATCCCCGCCGCCGCGCCGACGGTGATGCGTCCCGACGACACCATCGCGCCCAGCAAAGTATCGACCCCCATCACCGCCTGCTGTGACCCCGAATAGTCGGTATAACGCTCGCGGATCGCCTTTGCCGCGATCGCATCGACCATCGCGAAGGCGTCGGCGCCCGAGAAATTGCGCGACGCGAACGCGCGTTTCAGCGCCGCGACGGTCTGCGACAGCTCGGCCGCCGCCGCGACCGCGCTCGCCCGGTCGGACGCCATCGCCTTGTGAAATGTCGCGGTGCGCGCCGCGAGCTGGTCGGCAAGCGCGGGCGCCGCCATGCGCGCAGCGGCGGCGAGCATGATGAGATTTTCGTCATTATAGGGCGGCATGCCTTCGGGCAGGTTGCGGCCCGGATTGTCGAGGCCGGTGCGCACCGGCTTTGCCTGATCGAAGATGCGGCGGTGGCAGCTGTGGCAGTCGAGGAAATAGAATTCGGGAAATATCCCTTCGGTCCCGCGTCGCGTCTGGAACAGCGCCAGGCTGCGTTCGATCGCGGCTGCCTGCCCCACCGCCCACATCTGGACATGGTCGGTGCGCCGGTTCGGTGCGCCGAACTTGCGCCAGCCATAATCCGCGTCCTCCCGATGATGCGCCTGGAGCGCGGAGAAGAGATCGAGCTCGAAGGATATGCGCGGATGCCCCGCCGCCATGATGCGGTGGGTGACGAACTGCCCGTCGGCGGTCGATCCGAAGTGGCAGTCGACGCACACGCCGGCGCGCACCACCGGATCCTCGAGCTTCTTCAGCCCTGCCGACAGGTTGGCGAGATGCTTGTCGCGCATTTCGCGGTCGGGATCGGAATTGGTGCCGACCCCGGCATAATGGCTCGCGAGCCAGCCGCCGGCGGGGCCATGGCACGATTCGCAGCCAACGCCATCTTCCGCCGGGACGGCGCGCGACGTGCCCGCGGTGCTGTGACAGCCAAGGCACATCTGCGCCTTCGCGGGGTCGCCGATGCCCAGATTGCGCGCGATGAACTGGCTGCGATTGTTGTTCAGCACCGCCCAGGCGCGGCTGTGCGCGCCGCCGGGGGTCGAGGGTTCCTGCCATGTCATCAGCTCGTCCTGGCGGACGACGGTGCCGTCGCCCTCCATCCGGCCATGGCAGGTCGATCCCGCGCACGAGGCAACGCCGGTGTAGCGCGCGGCGCCTTCGCCCTGCGACCGCGCGGGGGAAGCGAAGACAAAGGCTGCTATGGCCAGCGCGCACAGCATTGCGGCAAGTACGGCAAACGCCGCGCGCGTGGGAAGACGGGCGGCCCATGCCGCCCAAGGCCGATGGCTCCGCTCCTTCCCAGCGTGCGCCGTCATCGCAATACCCCTTTTCCCCTACCCGACGCTTATTACGCCCTGGGCCGAATTACACCACCCCGAAAGCCAGCATCGCGTCGGCAACCTTCTTGAATCCCGCGATATTGGCGCCCTTTACATAGTCGATATAGCCACCCCCCTGGTCGCCATAGGTCAGGCAGCGCGCGTGGATGCCGTCCATGATGTCCTTCAGCATCTGTTGCAGTTCGCCTTCGCTCCAGGCGCGGCGCGCGCTGTTCTGGCTCATTTCCAGCCCCGACACCGCGACGCCGCCGGCGTTGGCGGCCTTGCCCGGCGCGAACATGATCTTCGCATCCTTGAAGACATGCACGCCGTCGAGGTTGGTCGGCATGTTCGCGCCCTCGCTCACCGCGATGCAGCCGTTCTTCACCAGCGTCCTGGCGTCCTCGCCAAGCAGTTCATTCTGCGTCGCGCAGGGCAGCGCGACGTCGCACGGCACGCCCCACGGCGTCTTGCCCGCCGTGAAGGTCGCGCCCTTAAACTCCTCGCAATAATCCTCGATCCGCCCGCGGCGGTGCGTCTTGTGCGCCTTCACCCAGTCGATCTTGTCCTGGGTGATGCCGTCGGGATCGTGGATGAAGCCGCCCGAATCGGACAGCGTCAGCACCTTGCCGCCCAGCTGGACGATCTTTTCGGCGGCGTGCGTCGCGACATTGCCCGACCCCGAGATCACCGCCGTCTTGCCGACCAGATCCTGCCCCTTGGCCGCGAGCATGTTGGCGAGGAAATAGACCGCGCCATAGCCCGTCGCCTCGGTGCGGATCAGCGATCCGCCCCATTCGAGCCCCTTGCCGGTGAGCACCCCGGTGAACTCGTTGGTGATGCGCTTATACTGGCCGAACATGAAGCCGATCTCGCGCCCGCCGACCCCGATGTCGCCCGCGGGAACGTCGACGTCGGCGCCGATGTGGCGATACAGCTCGGTCATGAAGCTCTGGCAAAAGCGCATGATCTCGCGCACGCTCTTGCCCTTGGGATTGAAGTTCGACCCGCCCTTGCCGCCGCCCATCGGCAGCCCGGTCAGCGCATTCTTGAACGTCTGCTCGAACGCCAGGAACTTCAGCACGCTTTCGGTGACGCTCGGGTGAAAGCGGATGCCGCCCTTGTACGGGCCGATCGCGTTGTTGTTCTGGACGCGCCAGCCGCGCTGGACGCGGATATTGCCATTGTCGTCCTCCCAGCAGACGCGGAAGGACACGACGCGATCGGGCTCGGCGATCCGCCGCAATATCTGCTGCGCGTGATATTCTTCCTTGTCGGCGATGAAGTCGAAAATGTCCTCGGACACTTCCTGCACCGCCTGGACGAACTCGGGCTGCCCCGGGTTGCGCCGTTTCACGCCCTCCATGAACGTCGCAAAATCGACGTGATCCGAAACTGCCATGCACCCCTCCCCTGTACGACTGGGAAAGCCGGTGCGACCCCTGACGATTTTGTCGTTGACCGACCTCGTGGGTCGAAGGCTACACCATCGCCGGACAAAGGCAATATGGCGCGCAGCGCGCCGGCCATTTTTCGCGGGGAGCAAAAATGAGCGAGACCAACGGCATGACGACCGGAAAAGCGACCGGGATGAGCGCCGCCAATCGCGCGATCCTGATCGCCGCCTTCGTGCTGCTCGTCGCGGCGATCGGCCATGCGATATGGCGCGATTCGGCGCCCGCCGCCGACCAGGCGACCGAAGGGGCCGCAGCGCCGGGCGACCAGCTCGCCGCGCTGGAGGCGCGCGTGCAGCGCGAACCGGCGAGCGCCGACGCCTGGACCGCGCTCGGCGCCGCCAGGTTCGACCTTGGCGATTTTGCGGGCGCCGCTGCCGCTTATGAAAAGGCCGTGGCGCTCTCGCCCGAATCGGCCGGGCTCTGGTCGGCGCTCGGCGAAGCGCGGGTGATGGCGAGCGAACGCGAGGCGATGCCCGCCGCGGCGTCCGAGGCTTTCGACAAGGCGATCGCGCTCGACGCCAAAGACCCGCGCGCGCGCTATTTCCTCGCGGTCAGAAAGGATATTGGCGGCGATCACACGGGCGCGATCGAGGACTGGTTCGCGCTGCTCGCCGACACGCCGCAGGGCGCGCCGTGGGAAGCGGACCTGCGCCGAACGATCGAACAGGTCGGCGCGATCCACAAGATCGACGTCGCGGCGCGGCTGGCCGCAACGCAGGCGCGGCCGCTGACCGCCAACGAGATGCCCGTCGCGGCGCGCGCGATTCCGGGGCCAAGCCGCGCCGATATGGAAGCCGCGGCACGGCTCCCCAAGGGACAGCAGGATGCGATGATCCAGGGCATGGTCGACGGGCTGGAGGCCAGGCTCAAGGCCAATCCCGCCGACGTCGATCGCTGGATCATGCTGATGCGCAGCCGCATGACGCTGGGCGAAACCGCAAAGGCGGCCCAGGCGCTGAAGGACGGCATTGCTGCCAACCCCGCCGCCGCGGGCCGCCTGAAGGCGCAGGCGCAGCTGCTCGGCGTGCCCGGCGCATAGCCGGGCTTGGCGTCAAGCCGTCAAGGGCGTATGATAGGGCCGCTGCGGGGGGCAACCATAACATAGGGTCGCCGCGGCACCATGCCGCGAGACGCTTTCGGACGTATTGCCTGGGACAGCCGTCCACTCTGTATCAGGCCTCGCGGTTTCCCGGCCGGAGGGCGGGGAGGGAGCGGTCATGCGCGCCTCACCCCGCCATCAGCGCCGCATTGCCGCCCGCCGCGGTGATATCGGTCGAAATCGTCTTTTCCTCGGCAAAACGGTGCAGATAATGCGGGCCGCCCGCCTTGGGCCCGGTTCCCGACAGGCCGCGTCCGCCAAAGGGTTGCGACCCGACGATCGCGCCGATCTGGTTGCGGTTGACATAGACGTTGCCGACCGCCGCACGCGCCGCGATGTGCGCCGCGACGCCATCAATGCGCGTGTGGACGCCGAGCGTCAGCCCGTAACCCGACGCATTGATCGCGTCGATCAGCGCGTCGAGCTCGCCGCCCTTCCACGTCGCGACATGCAGCACCGGACCGAAAATCTCGCGCTTCAAATCGGTGACATGGTCGAGCCGGATCAGGACGGGCGGCACGAAATGGCCGCCCGCGGGCAGGCTCGTCCGCCCGGCCTCGGCAATCACGCGCCCCGCGGCGCGCGCTTCGGCGACATAGGCGGCGATGTTCGCCCGCGCCTCTTCGTCGATGATCGGGCCGACGTCGGTCGACAGCACCGAGGGATCGCCGATGTTGAGCTCGGCCATCGCCCCCGCGACCATGTCGATCATCGTATCGGCGACATCTTCCTGCACGCACAGCAGCCGGAGGGCCGAGCAGCGCTGCCCCGCCGACTGGAAGGCGCTGGCGACCGCGTCGCGCGCGACCTGTTCGGGAAGCGCCGTCGAATCGACGATCATCGCATTCGCGCCGCCCGTCTCGGCGATCAAGGTCGCGATCGGGCCGTCGCGCCCGGCAAGGCTGCGGTTGATCGCGCGGGCAACCTCCGTCGAGCCGGTGAAGGCGACGCCGCTGATGTCGCCATGGCGGGTCAGCGCCGCGCCGACCGTTTCACCGCGGCCCGGAAGATAATGCAGCACATCGCCCGGAATACCGGCTTCGAGCAGCAGTTCGACCGCGGCGTGCGCGATCAGCGGCGTCTGCTCGGCGGGCTTGGCGAGCACGGCGTTGCCCGCGGCGAGCGCCGCCGACACCTGGCCGAGAAAAATGGCGAGCGGGAAGTTCCACGGGCTGATGCACACGAAGACGCCCTTGCCCTCGAGCATCAGCTCGTTGCGCTCGCCCGTCGGGCCGGGAAGCGCGACCGGGTAAGTGAAATCGGCGCGCGCCTGCGCGGCATAATAGCGGAGGAAATCGACCGCCTCGCGCACCTCGGCGACCGCGTCGACGAGCGTCTTGCCCGCTTCGTCGATCGCGAGGCCGAGGAAGAGCGCGTCATGCTCTTCGAGCAGATCGGCGGCGCGTTCGAGGCGTTCGGCGCGGAAGGCGCCGCCGGCGAGGCTCCAATTGCCTTGCGCCGCGCGCGCCGCGGCGACCGCGTCGGCGACCGCCGCCGCATCGGCCTCGACCACCTGCCCGACGATGGCGCCCGTCGCGGGGTTGCGCACGGGTTCGGCCCTGCCGCTTCGCGCCGCGCCGCCGACGATCGGCGCTGCGATGCGGTCGCTGCGCCGCGCGGCGCCGATTGCAGCGACCAGCGCCTCGGGCACACCGGGATCGCCGAGATCGTAACCGCGCGAATTGCGCCGCGCCGGGTCGAACAGCGCCAGCCCGGTGGCGATGTTCGAAGACGCCGGGCTGGCGACGCTGCGCGGATCGACCGCCAGCTCTTCGGCGCTGACGTCGGGGTCGGAAAACTGGTGGACGAAGCTGGAGTTCGCGCCATTTTCGAGCAGGCGCCGGACGAGATAGGCGAGCAGGTCGCGGTGCGTCCCAACCGGCGCATAGACACGCACCGGGCGCGGCGGCGGGAAGAGCGCGACCAATGCGTCATGCGCGCCCTCGCCCATGCCGTGCAGCCGCTGCAACTCGTAATCGGCGCCCGCGAACAGTTCGGCGACAAACGCCAGCGTCATCGCATTATGACTGGCAAAGGCCGGATAGATGCAATCCTGATGGCCGCGCAGCAGCTGCGCGCAGCGCATATAGTTGAGGTCGGTGTGCAGCTTTGCGGTGAACACAGGAAAATCGCCGAGGCCCAGCGTCTGCGCGCGCTTGATCTCGGTATCCCAATAGGCGCCCTTGACCAGGCGCATCGACAGCCTGACCCCGCGCGTCCGCGCGCGCTTCGCAAGCCAGTCGATCACCGCGGGCGCGCGTTTCTGATAGGCCTGAATGACGATACCGAGCCCGGTCCAACCGTCGGCGATCCCCGCGTCGATCAGCGCCGCGAACACATCCATATGCGGTTCCAGCCGATCGCTTTCCTCGGCGTCGATCATCAGCGGAATGTTCGCCGCGCGCGCCGCTTTCGCGAGCTCGATGACGCGCGGAACCAGTTCTTCGCGTACGCGCGCCGCTTGCAGATATTCGTATCGCGGGTGAAGCGCCGACAGCTTGATCGAAATGCCGTGGTTCGCGTGCGGATCGCCCGGTTTGGCGTCCTTTCCGATGCGGGTAATCGCGTCGGCATAGCTGTCATGATAGCGCGCCGCGTCGTCCGCGGTCCGCGCCGCTTCGCCCAGCATGTCGAAACTCGCAAGCTCGGCCTTTTCCTTGTCGGCGCGTTTGACCGCGGCGTCGATCGTCTCGCCCATCACGAACTGCTGGCCGAGCAGCTTCATCGCCGCCAGCGCCGCCTGCCGGATCACCGGCTCGCCCGAACGGCGGATCATCGCCTTGAGCAGCGTCAGCGGGTTCGCCTTGCTGCCCATCGCGTCGAGCATCAGCGTCGCCGACCCCAGCGACAGGCCGCGCGCCGACAAGGCGACGATCAACGGACTGTCCTCATCGTCGCCCTCCGCCCAGTGGCGTCCGGCGATCTTGTCGCGGATCAGCGCGTTCGCGGTCGCATTGTCGGGGACGCGGAGCAGCGCTTCGGCCAGGCACATCAGCACGACGCCTTCCTCGGTCGAGAGGCGATAGCGGTTCATCAGCTGCGCAACGAGCGTCTCGCGCTCGCCCTCGGCCTTCGCTTTGCGGATCAATTCCAGCCCGCGCTGCGTCACCGCCGCGACGCTGGCGGGTGAGGTGGCGAGGGCGGCGCGCAGCTCGGCGACGATATCGGTTTCGCTGCGGCGGGCAAGGGCGCGGATTGCGGCGCGATCGGGGTCGTGGATCATGGCGCCGGTTTAGCATATCGTCGCACGGCGATCCGACTTGTTTCGATCGCAGCAATGTGCAAATCGACCAAGTTTGTGGCATCAGATGGTCGAATAAAATGAAAAATAGCCGTAATGCAGTCGATCTGGACGAGTTCGATCGAAAGATCCTGGCGATTCTGGGCCGCGACGGGCGGATCACCTTCACCGAGCTTGCGCTACGGGTCGGCCTGTCGAAAACGCCGTGCCAGCAGCGGGTGAAGCGCCTCGTCGACAGCGGGTTGATCACCGGCTTTCGCGCGATCGTCGATCCCGCCAAGGTCGGGCTCGACCATGTCGCCTTCACCGAGGTCAAGCTGTCGGACACGCGCGAGGAGGCGCTCAAACGGTTCAATGCTGCGGTGCGGCAGATTCCCGAAGTCGAGGAATGCCATATGATTGCCAGCAGCTTCGACTATCTGCTCAAGGTCCGCACCCCCGACATCCGCCGCTATCGCATCGTGCTCGGCGAAAAAATCTCGAGCCTCCCGCACGTCGCCAGCACTTCGACCTTCGTGGCGATGGAAACGATCTGCGAATCGGCCCGCTGACGGAGGTGATTGACCGTCGCGCGCAGCTGTGCCAATCGCGCAACCCTCGCGGGTGTAGCTCAATGGCAGAGCAGAAGCTTCCCAAGCTTACGACGAGGGTTCGATTCCCTTCACCCGCTCACCCGTTATCGCAATTTCTTGCGGAACGGGCTGGCCAGTCGCCAAGGCCAGCATGGCGTTCATGCGAGCGGTGACCTCGATCCGTGTCCCGCGGCCAGTGTCGGCGGGATAGACGTCGATACGGCCGATCAGCCCGCGCAGCTTCGGAATGCTCTCGACATGGCGACCGGGATCGCTGGCGAGCGTCGCGAACAGGTGTTCGACTTCGCGCCGATAGTCGGCAGCGGCCGTGGGATGCAGCGCGATCACCGGCAAGCTTTCCATATCGGCGATATCGGCCGCCAACTGGTCGCGTTCGGTGCGGGCCTTGTCGAGCGCCTCGCGAACCTCAACCAGATCGACGCCCTTTGCGATGGCGTCGACAAGGCGATCAATCTTCGCGGTGGCTTCACGCTGGGCGCGCTTCAGCCGATCGGCGTCACGGGCGATCGACTTCGCCTTCTTCGCCGCCGCCTGATGATATTCGCGGACATAGGCTTCGATCGCGTCCGGGTGCAAAAGCTGACTGGTAAGTCCGTGCTCGACCCGTTCGGCCATCGTGTCCGACCGGACGGTCCGATTGTTCGAACAGACGGCTGCGCCGCTTTCGCGATGGCGGCCGCAGCCCCAATATTCACCGCCGCGCACCGTCCAGGCGCCGCCACAAACGCCACAGAATGCGAGCCCGGACAGAATATGCTTCGGCCGGCGCGATCGTTCGGGCCGGTGCGTCGAATATTGCTGACGCCGTTCCTGCACCGTGGCGAAGGTCGCGTCGTCGATGATGCGCAGATGCGGAGCGTCGGCCTCTACCCATGTTTCAGGATCGTTCGGCCGGATCAGGTGCTTGCGCGTCTTCGGGTTGAGCACCTTTTCGGTGCGATCGTGGACCAGCTTGCCGATATAGATGCGGTTCTGAAGCATTCCGTTCGACCGCTGCCGGTCGCCCTGGATCGTCGATTGGCGCCATACGCCGCCGCGCGGACCGGGGATGCGGTCTTCGTTCAAGCGCGCCGCGATGGCACGAGCGGATTGCCCGGCGGCATATTCGGCGAAAATGCGGCGAACGACTTCAGCCTGGGCGTCGTCGACCTCGCGCAGCCCCCGGATCGCGCGGCCGGTGTCGGGATCAATGATGTTCGCCAGACGATAGCCGTAGGCCTTGCCGCCGGGGCTACGCCCCTGCTCGAGCGTGCCGCGCTGCCCGCGCTTGATCTTCGCGCGGTTGTCCTTGCGGAACTGGGCGTCGGTGAGCCCGCGCACGGTGGCAATAATGTCGGTGACCTCGCCGTCCGACAGGGTGAACAGGCGGGCGCCGGCGAAGTTGATGCGCTCGCGGATCGTGAAGGCGTCGCCCTGATGCCGCGCGATGCGATCGGTGGCTTCGGCAAGCACCTGATCGACGCCGCCTTCCTCGACCCGGCGCAGCATCGCACCCAGGCCGGGACGGGCGTTTTCATCGATGCCGGCGGCGCCATGGATGGCATAATCGGTAAACGGCTCGGCGACCAGTTCCCAGCCTTCGCGCTCGCACCGTTCGCGGCAAATCCTGACCTGGTCTTCAATCGACCGGCTATTCTGAAGCGCGCTCGAAAAGCGGGCATAGATGACAGTGCGCATGGCCGTTCCCCGGACCGATTACGGCCGGGCCGCCCGCCGCTTTTTATGGGGCGTGTTGCGGTTGGCGGCCTTCTTTACCAGAAGATCCATATCCCGCGCGGCGTTCTCGCGCGCAAGGGCCTTCACGAAGTCGATGACGTCGGGATCGGGCGGGCTTTGAACCGTGATGGTGACGCCGCCGATGGTGTGCGAGGCGGGAGCCATTACGCGGCTTCCTGCTTCATGCTGCCTTCGACGGGCAGCGCATCGGCCCACGCGAAGGCTTCCTGTCGAGCGCCTTCCATCGTGCTCGCCTTCAGAGCAAGGCTAAAATCCCAATCTCCGGCATCAACGAAGGCTTCCATCGACCCGTCGTATTCGAAATGAATAATGAAGTTCAGCCCTCGATAGACCCATTCTTCGACCGGACACCCGCAATCGGGATCGGAATAGCTGGCATCGAGCCGGGGAACGCTCCAACCGTCGGCCGTCATACCGCTGCTGCCTTGAGCTCGGCAACGAAGGCGTCCATCGCCGCAAGCGCCTTGCCGTCGAGCATGAAGGGGTGAGCCCAGCGCTGCCGATAGTCGCAGAACTGGCAAATCCAGCCCCGCACCGTCGGGACCAGCGAGACGCCGCCCTCGCACTGGGCGCAGGTGAACGGGTGGACCGGACCCTTTTGCCATGCGTCGAGATTGCGAACTTCTTCGGGGGTGAAGATGAGGGCGTTGGTCATCAGTCGTTTCCGGCAATGCGAATATCGACGTCCATGCCGATGACGCCGCGCACGGCCTCCGCGATCGTTTCGGCGTCGATGGTGACGACCTGTTCGGGCGCGTCGACCCTGATCCGCGCGACCATGCTGGGGGTTTCGAAAAGCGCGATCGGCAGTTCCATCTTCAGATTGATGGTCCGTTCATTGCGCGCGAGCTTGGGATAGGTGGCGGTCGCCCTAACCGACGGCCGATCGCTATAACCCTCGCCCCGTCCGACGGTCAGCCAGAAGTCGAGACACAGGACAGACTTGCCGCCGGCGGTGCTCTCATATCCAAAGCGAGCGCCCATTATTCGTCCCCCGCTCCGATCAAGCCAGCCTTATCGGCCGCGTCGATCAGTGAGCCGTCGCCGCGGTGACGCGACAGGACGGCGCCGCCGTCGCCCTTCAGCTCGAAGGGCGGCCGGTGCTTGCCGGCGCGGACGCCCGCGACGGTGAGCGTGCGGGAGGCGGTGCCGACCATTTCGCCAGCCAGCCAGTCGGCAACGTCACCTTCGATCAGCGGCAGCACGGCCGCGACCTGGTTAACGGTGGCAAGGTCGAACTCGCGCCCGAGACGATTGAGCAGGTTGAGCGCGTAAATCCGCGCGCGGCGGTCATCGTCGATCATGGTTCCCTCACAAAGTTGCCGACACGGTCGAAGGTCTGGCACTCATTCACGCAAATGACGGTGCCGTCGGTGAAGCGCATCCGCCACCCTAACTGATAGCGGTCTATCGACTGGACGGTCTTTCCGACCAGCGAACGAAGGTCCAGCATGTCGCGGAAGTCGTCGTCGAGCGACGCGGCGGCGGACGCCAGGCAGGCGTCGAAGGTGCGCACGCCGCCGGTCACAGCACCGCCTCATTGACGCCGAACCGAAGCGCATTATCGTGAAGGCCGTTGGCGGCAATCGGGGGGATAGCGTCATGGGAATTCTGATCACCGTCGCGCTCGCGATCATCGGCGGGCTTTGCGCCCTGGCTTTTCAGGACATGGTCGCTTTTAAGCGTCTTGCTCGCGCCGCAAGGCCGGTCCTGCGCTACGTCAACACTGTTGCCTTCGGTTCCCTTGTTGCGGCCTTGTATATTGGCGCGGACACCGGGCGCGCTGCCCAAGTAACCGACGTGGCAATCATCGCGATCGTTTGCACGATGGCCGTTACCATCGTGCTTGTCTTTCTGATTTGGCTCCGAGAGGGCGTTTCCGGCTTTGTCGACCTGTAACACCCAGTAGGCGGAGAACGCCGCCGCAGACGCGACCACAGTTGGTAGAAGATACCAGCCAAGGCCACGCAGCCCGGCTTTCCGTTCGCCGCTCATGCCGACACCCAGCGCGCGGCCTGCGCCACGGCGATCGACAGGACAAGGACGGCGGCAATCAGCGCCAGCACGCGGTCGAAGATCACTTCGCCGTCGTCGGTGGCCATCGGCTCGATGGGAGGTTGCATAGGACGGGCTCCACGGCCGGGACCGTCCCGGCGGCGAGCTTTGTTTCATAAATCGGAACATATAGTCAAGCGGAAAGTTCCAAAAATAGAAACTTCTCAAAATCCGCTGCGTTTTGGCCTAAATCGATTGCAAAGGGGAATTGCCATGTTGTTTCGCGTTGCCATCGTTTTTTCTCTCGGAATGCTCTCCGCCTGTTCCGAACCCGAAGCTGCCCCGCTTGAGCGGTCGCGAGAGGCTGAACCGATAGCGGATATGGCGCCGCCCGTCGCGGCAGCGAGCTTGCCGCAGGGCGTTCGCCAGCCCACCTTGGCCGAACTGGCACGCGCGATCGGCGCATCTTGTCCCCAGCCCACCAAATCCGAATACAAGGGTGAGGCCGGCGGCAAGCATATGTTCGCAGTGAGCTGCGCGGGAGGCGATCAACTGGTGAGCGTCGAAACCGACGGCTCGACAAGCGTTCTTTCGTGCGAAGCAATGGAGCAAGTGGGCGGCGTCGGCTGTTGGGAACCCTGGTAAGCTAGCCTGCTTTCCGCCGATCGCCGTCCGGCAAGTCGTCAAGATCGGGCTGCGTCCGATATTCGCGGCGCTGTTCGGCCGCGATGCGCAGCGCATCCCTGCGAAGCTGACGCAGAGCCATTGCATCTTCCGGGTGCATTAGAAGTTCGAACGGCGCGATATGCAGCGCGTGCGCGGCTTCGTTGACCGTGTCCCGATTATAACGCTGCTTTCCGTTCACTAACTCGCTGGTCTTTCTCTTATCCCAGTCGGTGAGTTCCATCAGCCGCGCCTGCTTGACGCGCAGCGTGGCGAGCCATTCCCGCAGATACCAATCGTGGTGGGGGGCTCCGTTCATGTTTCGATTATAGAAACTCAATGCTTTTCCGTCGTTTGTAAAAAACGAAACTTTTGCGCTTGCGTTCTGTTTCATTTTTTGGAACAAAACCGCCATGGCAAAAACCTTCTCCATCGCAGACCTTCGCCGCGAACTCGGACTTTCTCTTGAAGAGTTCGGGAAACGGATCGGCTTGTCGTCCAAGGGGAATGTGTCGCTTATCGAACGCGGCCAAGCCGCGCCGTCGCTCCCTGTCGCGCTTGCGATTGAAAAACTCTCGTGCGGCCGGATCGACGCCGCTGCCCTGAATTCCGACGTCGCCGCAGCGCGTGCGGCAAATGTCGTCACCTGCGGCACCTGCGACCGCCGGGCGGATCAGCCTGAAGTCGACGCCTGCACCGCGAGCAATTGCGGCCTTCGGCAGAAGGAAGCCGCGTAGATGGCTGATGCACCCTTCATCGTCGGCGTCCGTGGCGTGGAATTCGTGCCGTTCAGCGCGTCTGATCGGTCCGAAGCCGTTCCTGCACGCCAGCAAAAAAGGTCGCAATTCGATGCGCCACAATTTCTTGCTGCGCTGCGCGGTCCGCTTCGCTGGGTTCGCTGCCATATGGCGCGGTTCCTGGAAGCATCGCCTGTCGGCAAAATTCGTCGGCAATCTGGGGAACAGTGTCATGACTGACCCCCGCTTGCCGCATGTGGATGGCGTAGATGTTTTCCAGCAAGAAATTGATCTTGCTGATTTCCGCGCCCATTCGGATTTCGTCGATATCCATGAACCGTCCCTTCGTGCTGACCTTGAGGGGCCGCACGGTAGCGAGGGGCGCCGGCTGCGCCAATCCCGCCGTATGGGCGCCGCTGTCGTGCATTCGGCGCGCAGCATCCTTGTAATCCAGTTTCCCGTGCGCGCGTCGGCCCCGCCGCGCCACGGGGTGCACGCGCGGCGGGGGCTCCATCTCCCCCCCTTGGCTCCCGCCGCGCAAATTGCCGCCCCCTGTTCGTCATGCCCCGATTGTGAAGCGTCGCCCTGCGCCGGTCACCGGGAAACGGCACCCACTTTCCCCCCCGTCCTGAAGGCGCACTGATGGCCCGCCCCGAAGCCCTGTCGACCGACGAACAAATCCTTGCGGCCGCCACGAAGAAGGCGATCCAGGCGGCGGGCGGCCTTGAGAAGTGCGAGGCCGAAACCGGCATTTCCGATAGCCAGCTGTCGCGTTGCTGCTCGCCGAACCAGCGGGACAGCATTACGATCCGCGACGCGGTGACCATCGAAAGCATCGGGCACGGAAACAGCGGCCATCCCCATATCCTGCGCGCCTATGCCCGCCTGCTCGGCTTCGTCCTCATTCCCCAGCCCGAAGGGCCGGCGGACGCCGACGGCCTGGCGCTGTCGGTGATGACGCTGACGTCCGAGCTCGGCGACGTCGCGCAGGCCATCAACGAAGCATTGCGCGACCGCGTCGTCACGGCCGGCGAAGTCGCCGTCGCGCTCGAGCAACTCGACGAACTTGATCAGGCCAGCGCGACGCTGCGCCTGAAGCTGAAATCCTTGGTCGCGGCCGAGCCGAAGGGCTGACCGCGTCCCGATCCTCTCGGGGGATCACCGATCACCACGAAACGCCGACCCCGGACGGCCGGGGCGGAACCGAAGGGAGTATGTCATGAACGATATTGCGAGTGCGCCCGTCACGCTCGACCAGCCCACCAAGGCGGCCGACGGCGGGCATGTCCCCGGCGCGTGCAACACGCTGGGCGATTTCGTCCGGTCGCTGGAAGACGGTCAGTTCGATGTTGACGCCTATGCCGCGATCAAGAGGCTTTCCGCTGCCTTGACGGCCACGGCCATGTCGAACGGCGGGAAGGCGAAGGGGAAGGTGACGATCAGCCTGGACTTCGAACAGGAAGGTTCGGTCACCCAGATCAAGGCGGCCTTCAAGGTCGCGCTCCCCGAAGCCCGCCGTCCGAAGTCAGTCATGTGGAAGACCGACGACAACCGCCTGTCCCGCTCGCGTCCGGGGCACGGCGAACTTTTCGGCATCCGTGATGTGTCGGGCTCCACCCCCGGCTTCACCGACGCCTGACGCCCCAGCAAAGGAAAGCATTATGGAAAAGCCGCCCAGCCAATCGGTCGCCAGCACGTCCGATGATCGGACGATCAATAATGTGATGCGCCACGCTTACCGCGTGCTGTCGGATCACGAAAAGGCGCAGATGCAGCGCGTCAAAGACGACGGCCTCGCCCTCTGGACCCTCTTCGACAGCATCGGGACCAGCCGCGAAATCGCGCTCGCGAAAACCAAGATCGAAGAAGCCGTCATGTGGGCCGTGAAACACATCACGGCCTGATGCCCCCAGCAAAGGAAGGAATTAGACATGGGCGACAAGCCTGAAACCGATAACACCGCCGCCACGTTGATGGCGCTGGTTGGCGCCGGCACCGGCTCGACGATCGAGGCGCTGCGGCGTCTGGTTGAAGACCATACCACCGCCAAACTTGTCGAACTGACCGACCCGGTCACGGACACGAAGTCCCCGGCCTTCATCAGCGGCGGACGGGTCTATCCGGTGAAGCCCGAGTTGTTCGACGGCTATCTGGAAGCGCCGCGCTTCCGCCGCGGGCAAGCGAACCTGACGACGATCGAAAGCCTGATCGAGCACGTCAACCGCTTCAAGGACAGCGAAAGCGTCCTGTTCGCGGTCGACGATCGCAAGCGGCCGTCGATTACCGCGATCATCGACTATCACCCCGCCGGCGGCATTGACAAAGCGTCGCCGCGCCACGGCGCGCACCGGTCGATGTTCGCCTTTCCGCTGTCGGACGAATGGAACGCCTGGGCCGACATGGATAAGAATCCCATGCGGATGATCGACTTCGCGGCCTTCCTCGAAGACCGGATCGTCGATGTGCTCGACATGATCGACGGCGAAGACAGCCTGCCCGAAGATATGCAGAAGTTCGTCAACGCCGTGGGCGGCCGGATCGCCGGTCCCTCGCGCCTGATGGACCTGTCCGTCGGGCTGAAGGTCTATGAAAAGGCGAATGTCAGCGAGGCGGTCAACCTCGCGTCGGGCGAAGCGCAAATCCAGTTCGCATCGGAGCATGTCGACGGCAGCGGCGCGCCGCTGAAGGTGCCCAACCTGTTCCTGATCGCGATCCCGGTCTTCAAAAACGGGCAGTTCTATCGCCTCGCGGCCCGGCTTCGCTATCGCAAGTCGGCTGAAGGGCTGGTCTTCTGGTATGAACTGTGGCGCGCGGATCGCGCGTTCGATCATGCCTTCCGCGACAGCTGCGAACGGGCGCGGGTCGAAACCGAACTGCCGTTGCTGTTCGGGACGCCCGAATAACCATGCTCGGCCTGTCGCTCATCCTCGCGGCAGTTGCCGGCGCGGCGGCGGCGCTTGCCATCATGGCAGCGTCGTCCGCCGCGCGTTGGCGTGCCCGCGCCATCACCGCCGAAGGCTTGCTGGACCGCGCGGCCGCCCGCCGGTCGAACGCCAGCGCCCGCGGCAACGTTACCCGCCAAGCTGAACATCGCGAGCGCGTGCTGTCAAAGTGCGAAGAAATGCGGGGCGGCCGGTGATGACCGATACCCCGGCCTTGGGCGCCCCCGGTTCCGCCTTGTTCTGGATGGGGCCCGAGCTCGCGCGTGCTGGCCGCCTGAAGGGTCAATTCGCGCTTTTTCCTGATATCGAAGCGCGGGTCGCGCGCGCGGTCGGCCTGTATGTCAATCAGGCGCTCCACCCGGCGGCAACGCTGCTCGCCGCGTTGCACCCGCGCGCCGTCGAATATCTTGAACAGGCGCCGATCCTCGCGCTGGCTGCGACCTATGGCGGCAAGATCGAGAAGAAGCAGGAACGCGCCTACGTCGCCATGAACTTCGCACCGATGATGGACCGCGGCGTCAAGCTGCGCGACCTGCTGGCCACCTATCGCGTCGCCTACCAGCTGCGCGCGGTGTCGGGCAACGCGATCCGGCCCGGAGCCTGGTCCCTGCTGAAGCGGATCACCGAACTGGTCGATCCTTCATCGATCGCGCAGGCCATCCCCGCCGACCCGACCAAACACATGTTCTGGCTCAACGACCTGGTCGAGCTTTGGAACGTCCTTGAACGGCGGCTGCAACATCGCGCGGACCAGCACGGCCCGATCCTGCGCTGGACCATGTTCGCCATCGCCCGTGCCGAAAAGGGCAAGCGGTTCCCGAAAGACGATGTTTTCCGCGACCTTCCCGCCATCCGCCCCGATGCGGCGACGCCCGGCGAAATCGCGGACTTCCTGATCGCCGAGCAGGCCCGCTTCAATCCGCGCTGGTCATGGGAACGCATGATCCAGGAAACCCGCGACTGGCACGAAGCCATCCAGAATGCGAAGTTGGACACGGTCGACGACGGCCGGATGGACGTCGAAATCGATTATGGCCGCGCGTTCCCCGTGGAACTCGAGGTCGACGGCTTCCAGTTTCACGCCCTGCGCTCGCTGCGCGCCCTGATCATCGAAGGGCGGGCGATGCACCATTGCGTGTCGTCCTATTACCCGGACGTCGTTTCCGGGCGCTGCCGCATCTATTCGATCCGCAAAGACGGCAAGCGCCTCGCCACCGCCGAGTTTCTCGCCTTCCCGGCGGCGCGCGCCGTGCAGGTCAAAGGGCCGTGCAACATCAACCCCGGCGAGGCTGTCCGCCACGCGGCCGATCGCTTCGCCAAAGGGCTGAACAAAGCCGTTCCCGATGCGGCCGTCGCGGCGCTTTACGCGCTGAAGGACGGCCGCCCGTGAGCGCGCCGAAGCATCTTTATCGCGAAGGCCTGCGCGGCCGGTCGCTCGAAAGCAAGGGCGGCATCGGCGGCGGGACGTTCGTCGCCCTGCTCAAATGCTCGCGCTGCCCGACTGCCGGCACGCGCAGCATGGGCACGATGCTGCCGCCCGAAGCGATCGACAAGAAATTCAAACAGGCCGGGTGGCGCGTCGATCCGCACGTCTGCCCCGACTGTCAGCGCAAACCGAAAGAAAGGCCCGCCCCTATGTCTGCCAGCCCGACGCCCGCCGCCATGAAGGCGCAGGCCGAAATGTTCCAGCTTCTGTCGCTCCATTTCGACGGCGACACGGGCCGCTATGCCAAGGGCTGGTCGGACGGCAAGATCGCGAGCACCACGGGCATCGCCGTCGAGATGGTCACCGCCTTCCGCGTCGCGGGCTTCGGCGAACTGAAGGAAGCGCCCGAAATCGTCGCGATCCGCGCCGAGATTGCCAGCCTCGAAAGCCTTGTCACCGAACAGCTCGCGCATCTTCGCGGCGAGCTCGCGCGCATCGCGAAGGGCGCGTGATGGCGAAGAAGAGCCTTTTCGCTGGACGTAACGCGCGCGCCCGCGCTTTTCGGCTCCCGGTTGAAGGCGCGCTGGCCGCGCCGTTGAAGAACAAGTTCGACGCGCGCAAGGCCGCATGCCAGCACGGGCACACCCATGACAGCCGGTCCGAAGCGAAGCGGTGCAATGCGCTCCATCTGCTTCAGCGTGGCGGCCTGATCACCGATCTGGTCGTCCAGCCGCAATATTGGTTCGCCATCAACGGCGTGCAGGTGACGCACGAAAACGGCCGGCGGCTCGGCTATCGCGCTGACTTCGCCTATCGCGACGTCGAGAAGGGCACCGACGTCGTCGAAGACGTCAAGGGCGGCTATCGCGATGACGCCTGGACGATCCGCAAGGCGGTCTTCCGCGCGCTGTTCCCGAACCTCGAGCTTCGGGAGGTCAAATGAGCGACCTTGCCCTCCTGACCAAGACGGCCCTTGTGCCCACATGCGCCGACTGCGGCGCGCCCCGCTTTTCGACCAAGCCGAAAAAGACGCCCTATTGTCGCGCCTGTGTCCGCGCCCACAATGCGCGCAGCCCGTCGCGGCGCGCGAAAGCCAGCGCGTCGATGAAGGCGCGGCTGGCAGACCCGCATGTCCGCGCCGAGCATATCGAGCGCGCGGCCGAAGGCTTGCGCCTCCGGATCCGTGAAGACCCGGCCTTTGCCGAACGTCGCCGCGCGATCGGGCGCCGCACCGGACTGCTCAAGCGCGGGATGGCCCAGCACCCTGCCGGGAGCCCGCTTCGCCTCGCGAACGGCCGCAAGTCCGCCGCGACGAAGCTGGCATGGTGCCCGCCCGAATATCGGGACGAATATCGCCGCCTGATCAAGCGGCAGAATATCCCGGCGGCGGAAGCGCGGCCGATGATCGAAGACATGATCGCGGCCGATGCGCGCCGCTATGCCGAAACCGGCGTCCTGCCCCAGTCCGCGCGAATCGAGGAGGCCGGAGCATGATGGAGCCGATTGAGCATGGCGTGATCATCCGGCCGTCCGAGCATATCCGCATCGCCACCTGCGCCGATTACACCGGAACGGACGGGACGCCGCGCGCCGGTCCGCGCCGGATGCACCTGTTCCGCTGCCCTGACGGCCGGGACATTCAATGCGGCGGCAAGCGCTATTGCCGCGAGTGCATGAAGGAGCCCGGCCGGTGACGTCAGCCCTTTTCTTTGAACGGCTTGGCGCTGGCAGGACGCATGATCCGCTTGCCGACAATTTTTCCGGATTTGCTGTCCCGCTTCATCATGGCACTGCTCGCGGCGCGCGCAACGATCTCGCCGGTAACCTTAGCGCTCCCGCGGCTCGCGATCATACCGGGCGTCCCGTCGCGAGCTTTCGACGCCACGCGAAGAACGCGGCCGGTGAGGGCGTCCGTGCTTTCCGCAACGACACGCCGCATCTTGCCAGCCGGGCTGTTGTCGATCGGGTCGAGGCTGTCGATCGGCGCGCCAAGCGCCTCGGCGATAGCTTCCAGCGTAGCACGGCGCCCGGACCCTACTGGGGCCGCTTCAAGGCGCGCGATAGCCGCCTGGGTGACGTCCACGCGGTCGGCAAGATCGGCCTGCGTCATGCCGTTATACCGGCGCCAAGCGTAGACGGGGTTCTGCCCTGCACGGATCGCGCGAGCGACGACGGCCGGGACCGCTCCTTCTTCGTCGATGCTCTTGCGGCCCTTGATGGCGGCGGCGAGGTCGTCGGCGTCTTCTTCGGCGGCCAGAAGTTCTTCGAAGCGGGCGCGCGTGATCGTCACCAGTTCGGTGCCGTCATCGTCGACATGATGCGTCGGTGGACGCGTAGTAATTTTGTTCATTGCTTGCTCCTGTGGTGGGATAATCGGGGTGCCCCCCTATCTGTAAACCTCCCTGCGATGGCCGACGTCCAGAATGTCGAGGACGTTGCCCAGATCATCCATGATGACCCGGTAATCCCCGACGCGAAGCCGCCGAAATGCCGTGCCGCGCAATTCCGTCGTGTTGTTCGCGAGGCTGTCCGGGTCGGCGGCGACCTGCTCAATTTTGTCCTCAATGAGGTCCGCAATCTTGGCGGGCATCTTTGCCAGCGCCTTATCGGCGGCTCGCGAATAGCGGATGGTTTTGAGCATCTTCGTCATGCGGCGGATATAACGAATAACAACGAAGGTTTCAATACAAAAAACAACAAAGCATCACAAATTATAATGGGGGATGCAGCGTGATCCGGCCCAACTTCCACGGCGGGCCGATGGTCGTCCGCTGCGATGCCTGCGCCCCGGCGCGCGTCGAAACGAAGGTGAAGACCTTCGCCGAAGCCCTGTCGATCGCCAAGGCGGCGGGGTGGACCGCGCATCATTGCGGCGCCGGTCACGGCTGGTGTCATTTCTGCCCCGACTGCACCGAACAGGCGGCGTGGACCGATCCGGGCAACCGGCTGGTCGCGCCGGGGACGGCTCGCCCCTGATGCGCTACCTATCCGTCTGTTCCGGCATAGAGGCCGCGACCGTCGCCTGGCACCCGCTCGGCTGGACACCCGTCGGCTTTTCCGAAATTGAACCCTTCCCGCGCGCGGTGCTTGAGCAGCGCCACGGCGGCGTTGCAGTCGACTGGGACCATCGCTGGTCGGCCGGTCAGAATTACCCGCCGATTTTCGGCGATTTCACCAAGATCGAGGCCCATCATGTCGGACCAGTTGACCTTCTTGTCGGCGGAACCCCCTGCCAGTCCTTCAGCGTCGCCGGAACGCGTCTGGGACTGGACGATCCGCGCGGCAACCTCGCAATCGAGTTCCTGGCGCTGGCTAAACGAGTGGGCGCCCGCTGGGTGGTCTGGGAGAATGTCCCCGGTGTCTATTCCAGCTGGTCCGGTGAACCGGACGATGACGCGGTTACCGAATGGGTCGAAACAGCCGATTTCGTCGAATTCCTCAACCTCTTTCGGGAATGCGGGTATCGTGGAGCCTGGCGGACTATTGACGCTCAATATGTCCGAGTGGACGGGTTCGGCCGGGCTGTCCCCCAGCGTCGCCGCCGTGTGTTCCTTATCGGACATTCTGGAAACGACGCCCGTGCCATCCCGGTATTATTCGACCCCGAAAGCCTGCGCGGGCTTGCTGCGCCGCGCCGCGAAGCGGGGCAAGGAACTGCCGTCGCATCTGGGCTCGATCCTGAAGGGAATTGCGGCGATGGCGGCATAGGATCGCCCAGCGGGGCCGCCGCTACCGTCACCGCCAAATGGGCGAAAGGTAGCGGCGGCCCCGCTGGGGATGAGTGCCAGAACCTTGTCGCCGTCGCGCATACGCTGCGCGCCGATGGCTTCGACGCCAGCGAGGACGGCACCGGGCGCGGCACCCCTATTGTGACCGTGCCGGTAGCGCCGACGATCAGCGCGCGGACGCGCGGTGGCGGTGGTCTTGGCACGGACGCGGAGTGCGACGGCGCGGTGTTTGCCGTGCCCTTCGACACGACGCAGATCACGCACTCGGATAATCGCAGCCAACCCAAGGCCGGCGATCCTTGCCATCCGCCCTCGATCGCGTTTTCGATCAAAGACGACGGCCGGGACGTTTCCGAGGACGTTTCCCCTTGCCTGCGCAGCATGAACGCCGCGGACAGCAACGCGAATGCGGGCGGTCAGGTCGCGGTCCCGTCGGTCGACGGCTGGGCGGTGCGCAAACTCACCCCGCGCGAGTGCGAGCGCCTTCAGGGCTTCCCCGACGACTTCACGCTGATCACCGTGCGCGGCAAACCTGCGGCCGACGGGCCGCGCTACAAAGCCATCGGCAACAGCATGGCCGTCAACGTCATGCGCTGGATCGGCATGCGGATCGAACTGGTCGAACGCGCCGTCGCGGCCGGGGGTGACCAGTGAGCCTTCAAGCCGTCCCGCTCGCCTTCAGCGATGCCGCCGCCTTCGTGCAGCGTCATCACCGGCACCATACGCCTCCGGTCGGCCACAAGTTCAGCATCGGCGCCGAAGCGGCCGGCGAACTGGTCGGCGTCGTGATTGTCGGGCGTCCCGTCGCTCGCGGCCGCGACGATGGTCTGACGCTTGAAGTGACGCGGCTTTGCACCAACGGCCATCCAAACGCCTGTTCGTTCCTTTATGGCGCTGCTTCGCGCGCAGCCTTCGCGCTCGGGTATCGTCGCATCGGCACGTATATCCTGAAGCGCGAGCCCGGCACGTCGCTTGCCGCTGCCGGTTGGAAGGTCGTTGCTGAACCGCGCGGCCGTTCATGGTCAGCCCCTTCGCGTCCCCGCACCGACAAGCATCCGACGGAACCGAAGCTGCTTTTCGAAAGGTCGGCCGCATGAGCAACCATCTGATAACCGAATGCAGCAAGCGCAAGATCGGGAGCCTGACGCGCTTCGCGATGATGTCCTATCTCGCGGACAAGGCGAGCGACGACGGCCGGGGCATCTATGCTTCGAAGCAGACGATGGCCGATGAACTCGACACGACGAAGAAGACCGTCATCGACACGATCAAGGCGCTGATCGCCGACGGGCTGCTTATCGTCGTGGGCGAACGGGCCTGCGTCAACGGCCACACGGTGGAATATGCGATCGACGTTGAAGCGCTGCGCGCCCTCCCGCTGGTCGCGTGCTGGCAGCGCAAGAAGGATCGGGAAGACGCCCGCGCGACCAGTGAAGCTGCTACACCGGTTAAGCAGGGTGACCGGTATAGGAGCGACACGGGGAGGGGTATAGCAGCTACACCCAAACCCCCCTTGGAACCTATTCCCCCTTCACAGCCTGACGGCTGTGAGGCCCCCGCCGCCGATTTGGACGATCAGGAACAGGAAGCGGTGATCCTGCCCGGCGGCGGGCTCGTTGGCGAAAGCGGTCCGGGCATCACGCCGCCACGGCCGGCCCCCGTCGAACTTCCGCCGCCTCCCGTGTCGGTCAAGCCGCATCGCTTGCCTGATAGCTGGACTGCGCCGCCGATCGCGGAGCTTGGCGACGTGTCGCGGGCTCTCGCCTCGCAATGGCCGTCCGGCGCCTACCAAGCCGTCGAAGCGCAGTTCATCGCCCATTGGCAGCAAGCCGAAGGCCGGACCGCGAAGAAGTCGAACTGGGGCGCCGCCTGGTCGAAGTGGATCATAACCGAGCATGACAAGATCATGCGGGCCGCCAAGGCGGGGACCAGCTTCGCCGTGCTCGCCCCTGCCAAGCCCGCCAGCGCATCGCAGCCCGCGCGGCCGGTCGCTGCCAAGGATCGCGAAGACGACCGGTCGGCCGCGTTCCACACCGTGTTGGAGCGGGCCTTGGGCGCGAGCACCTATCGCCGCTACCTGAAGCCCGCCGCGATCCTATTCGAAGGCGGGGAAATCACCGTCATCGTCGGCACCGACTTCCAGCGGTCCTACATCGAAACGAACCTGCTTCCCGGCATGGCCGTCGCCTTGGCGCGCTGGAATGCTCCGGTCAGCATCGTGTCGGAAGCGAAGCAATCTCCCCCCAGCGAAAGGAACAGCGACCATGGCCAAGTCCGCCAAGCGTAAGAACAACAAGAAGCGCGGTGCGGCCGGGTCGCCGATGGGCAATGTCCATCCCCTGATCGCCCAGGCGGCCGGGAACGGTGCGCAGCTTGACCGCGGCGGCTATGAGGTCGTCCCTGTCCCGAACCCCTATGGCGAAGTCGTGATCCGCGACGAACTGGTCCGCCATAAGGCCGTGCGCCGCGTGCCGCATTTCGAAACGCTCTATCGGTCGAAGGTCATCGACCGCCAGCAATTCGCCTGCCTCGAATGGTATGCCGAGCGCGCCGAGCTCGCGCAGTCGGGGTTGATCAAAAGCGCGCTCGACGTATCGGGGTGCGGAGGGTCGGTGCATTCGCATAGCCCGTCGAACGAAGTTGCGGTGTGGGCACAGAAGGACGTCGATTGGGCGCGCTCGCTCATCCCCGCCGATTGTCTCGCGGCGTTCGATAGCGTGATGCTCGACGGGGTGAGCTTCATCGAAAGCGCCCGCCGGATCGTGTCGCAGGGCTATTCGCGCCACGGCGTCACGCGCCAGCGCCAGATCGCGCGGGAACAGTTCGGCCGGGCCGCCGCTGCGCTGACGCGCGGTGTCCTGCCTCGCATCGCGGAAATCGAAAGCCGGGGCATTCTTTGCGCTTGAAATGTTGTCAGCACATGATAGTGTTTCACCATCGTCTTGAATTGCGTCCGCGACCTGCAAAGGTTCAGCGGACGTTTTCATATCCGGCCCATGGCTAAGCGTCCCCCCAATCTGAAGACCCAGCGCGCAGCACCGCGCGGATGGACCGCGACGAAGCGGACCAGCCGGCACGCACGCGGCTATGGTTCGGACTGGGACAAGCTGCGCGCTCGCATCCTCGACCGCGACCGCCACCTATGCCAGTCGTGCTTGCGCTCTGGTCGCGCGACGATCGCCCGCGAGGTCGATCACATCAGGCCGAAGCATCAGCGCGGCACGGACGACGAACATAATCTTGAGGCGATATGCACGCCTTGCCATCGGGTGAAGACAGCCCGCGAGGGCCGCGCGCGACGCGGCTGACACACCAAGGAACCTTCCTGATACCGCGCCCACCCTTGCACCGGGCGCACTTCGGCCGTCGTTGCCATCGGATTGATTAGCCCTGACGGGGGGCGGGTCAAATCTCTGGCAACGGCGGCCTTTAGGACCGGCGGTGGGGTCAAAAATTTGCGCGGTCAGATAGAACTTTCTGTCGCAATTAAATTTCCAGTGTGGGGGTTGGCCATGAAATCGCACGTCATTTCCTACAGCCAGGCCGTCAAGGACATGGCGCCCGTCACGCTGACGCTCGGTATCCGCAAGGATGTTCGTTGGTCGCTGCGCTTCGCGGTGGCCCGCCTTCTTTTCCGGTTCGCGGCGTGGGTGCTGCCCATGCCGGCGACCGTAAGCTTCGACGATGAAGCGCGGACCTAAGCCCGAGCTGGCAAACACGAAGGCGCAGCGGGGGACGCTTCGGAAAGACCGGGACGGCGACGTCGTCGTCCAGCCGGTGTCGCTGATCGCGGCGGGCGACCCGCCCATAATGCCCGATTATCTTCAGCCCGCGGCCCGCGAAATCTGGATCGAGGAACTTCCCCGCGTGATGCTGGCCGGGGTGACCGAACGCGATAGCTCGCTGTTCGCCGCTTACTGTTCGGTCGAGGCGCTGAACCGCGCGGCCTTCATTGCCGGGGAAGCCCCGCCCGCCGCCTATCTGACCGAACAGCGGCGCCGCGCCGAATTGCTCGGCATCGCTGGGCCGCGCGTCCGTCAGGGATCGAAGTCGGATGGCGCGCAAAGCAGCAACCCGTTCGTCCGCAACGGCCGCCGACCCGCTTAGCCCGTTCGTTCAGACCGCGATCGAATACGCTAAGGCGGCGGTCGCGGATCGGAAGCGCCGGGACTTTTGCGAGCTTGTGCGTCTGACCGCCAAGCGGTTCTTGAGCGACCTGAAGCGGGCGAAGCGGAAGGACTGCCCGTTCTATTTCAGCGAGTGGCACGCCGACGACGTCTGCGATTTCATCGAGAAGATGCCGCACGTCCAAGGTTCGTGGGATAGCGCGACGCTAACCCTTGAGCCCGCGCAGGTTTTCATCCTGGTCAATGTCTTCGGCTTCCGCCGCAAGGTCGATGATCGCCGCCGGTTCACCCGCGCCTATATCGAAGTCGCCCGCAAGAACGCGAAATCGACGCTGACCGCCGGCGTCGCGCTCTATTGCCTGACCTGCGAAAACGAGCTCGGGCCGGAAATCATCATCGGCGCCACAACGGGCGCGCAGGCCGACAAGGTCTTCAAGCCCGCGAAGCTGATGGTCGAGCGGACCGGCGCGCTACGCGAGGCCTTCAATCTGAAGGCATGGGCCCGGTCGATAACCTGCGGCGATAACGGCGGGACGGTCCAGCCGATCAATTCGAAGTCGTCAACGCAGGACGGTTGGAACCCGTTCGTTGGCATCCTCGACGAACTGCACGCGCACAAGGATCGCGGCCTGTTCGACGTGATCCGGTCCGCCTTCGGCGCGCGCAAGCAACCGCTTATGTGGATGATCACGACGGCGGGCTATGACGTCCGCGGCGTCTGCTATGAACAACGGACGCTGGTCGAAAAAATCCTGCGTGGCACCGTCCAGGCCGATCATTATTTCGGTATCGTTTTCACGATCGACCAGGGGGACGACCCGTTCGACGAACGGGTCTGGGGCAAGGCGAACCCGCTTCTGGGCGCCGCGGTCGATATGGACGAAATGCGGGGCTATGCCGTCGAGGCGAAGAACAGCCCGGCGTCGCTCGGCGAGTTTCTGACGAAGCGTCTCAATGTCTGGTTGAATGCGGCATCCGCCTGGCTGTCGGTCGACCAGTGGAAGAAGGCCACGATCGAGGGCCTGGACTGGTCGGACTTCCACGGGCTGGAATGCACGATCGGCGCAGACCTTGCGGACAAGGACGATATCACCGCCGTCGTTCTGGTCGGTCAGCATGAAGACGGCAAGATCATCTTCAAGCCGGTCTTCTTCATTCCGTCGGAAGCGCTTCGCCGCGAGACGCAAAGCGACACGGGGCAGTCGACCTATGGCGAATGGTCCGGTCACAATGGCGGCCCGCCGCTCGACGATGACGAACTGGTCGGCCTGCCGTCCCTTTTCGAGCTCGACGACGACGGCAAGCCCGACTGGGATAAGCCGCTTTCCGAGCTTCCGCCAGTCTGGCGCACGCCGATCCTGACGACGCCGGGCGACTTCGTCGACCATAACATGGTCGAAATGTTCATCCGCTGGGCGGTCAAAACCCAGTCGGTTCGCAAGATCGTCTTCGACCAGTTCGCCGCGGCGCAAGCGATGGCCTCGCGTCTCAACGAAGATTTGGGCACGCCCGACGATCCGCTTGCGACGATCCTGCACAAGTCCGCCGCGAACGTGACAAACCCGGCGAAAGAATTGGAAGCGCGGGTCCGCGCCAAAGACCCGTCGAAGCATATTGGCCATGACGGCAACCCGGTCCTGACCTGGATGGTGTCGAACGCGGTGGTAACTCGCCACGTCAACGGCACGATCATCCCGAAGAAGGAAAGCCCGGAGAGCCCGAACAAGATCGACGGGGTGGACGGCATGATCAACGGTATGGCCCCGCTGGTCGCGGTCGAGCCCGACGCGTCAAGCGTCGTCGAATATACGGGCATGTGATGAGCATCCGCGCATCGCTCGCCCGCATGATCGGCGGTAGCGCGCTGACGCCGTCCGCGGTATCGGCCGCGCCCCAGGCATCGGCCGACCTGACCAGCACGGACAGCGAAACCTTCTGGGCGCTGACCGGCGGTGGTGGCGGAACGCGGGTCGTCATCAACGAACGGACGTCGTTGTCGCTGCCGGCGCTGCTTCGCGCGCTCGAAATTCTGACCGGCGTCTTCGCCATGACGCCGATGATTTACTATCGTCGCACCGCCGAAGGAAAGGAACGCGTCGAGAATTCGCCGCTGTTCACGCTGTTCCACGATCGTCCGAACGACGTTCAATCGGCCTTTCTGTTCAAGGAAGTGATCCTGGGCGACATGCTGATGGCGGGTCGCTTCGCGACCTATATCCATCGCGACGGCATGTTTCGCCCGAAGGCCCTGTCCCGCGTGAACCCGCTCGGCGTTCAGCCGGTGCAATATTGGGATCGCACGGACGGACTCGAGTTGTTCTATGACGCGCATCTGCCCGACGGCAGCAACGGGCGCTTCAGCCGGACCGATATCTGGCATGTTCCGGGGTTCAGCCGCGACGGTATCTTCGGCGTCAACCGCGTTCGCCTGATGGATGACACGCTGTCGGCGGCCGTCGCGGCTGGGCAATATGCTCGTCATTTCTGGGAGAATAACGCGCAGCCGGCGACGCTTCTGACCGCCAAGGGCAAGGTTACGCCCGAAGACAAGGTCAAGATGAAGTTCGACTGGAAGCGCATGTTCGGCGGCGTGCGCAAGGCCGGCGATGTCGCTGTGCTCGACCAGGAAATGGACGCGAAGACGCTGGGCGCGACGAACAAGGACAGCCAGTTCGTCGAGGTCCGCGCGTTCAATGTTGTCGAAGTCGCCCGCGCGTGGGGTGTCCCGCCCCATCTGCTCTATGAGCTTTCGCGCGCGACCTTCAGCAACATCGAGCAGCAAAGCCTCGAGTTCATCATGTTTTCGATGATGCCGCACTATGAGCGGTTCGCATCGGCCGCGACGCACCACTTCGCCGAGCCCGGCCACTTTTTCGAGTTCCTGCCCGACGCATTGCTGAAGGGCGACGTGAAGACGCGCTGGGAAGCTTACAAGATCGGCCGCGAAACGGGCGTCCTGTCCGCCGACGATATCGCCAAGCGCGAAAACCTCTCGCCGATCGGCGGCGCAGCCGGAAGCGAGCGTTGGCGCCCTGCCAACATGGCCATTTCCGGCGAGCCGAACCCCTCGTCCGCACCGCCGGCGCCTGAAGGAAACTGAACCAATGAACAGTCATGTTCTGGCCGCGATCCGCTCGCAGCCCTGGGCAATCATGCCCGAATATCTGGCGGCGATCGAAGCGATTGCGCTGCGCGCGCTCGATCATCCGGCCATCGTGACTGTCGAAGCCGACGGTCACAAGGAACGGATGGTCGAAGCGGTCGCGGAAATGGGCGGTCGCTTTCCCGGTTCGCGCAATGCGACGATCCGCGAAGGGGTCGGGTGCTTGCCGCTGTTCGGTCCGGTCTTTCCGCGCGCGAACATGATGACGGAAATGTCGGGCGCGACGTCGCTTGCCGAGCTCGCGGCCGACTTCCGCAAGCTGGAAGCTTCGGCCGAAGTTCATCATATCCTGATCGTCGCGGACAGCCCCGGCGGCCAGATTACCGATGTTCGCGCTTTCGCCCAGCTGATCGCCAATTCGAGCAAGCCGGTCACGGTTTTCGTGTCTGGCCTGTGCTGCTCGGCGGCCTACCATATTTGCAGCGCGGCGAAGGAAGTCGTTGCCGATCCTTTCGCGCTGGTCGGTTCTCTCGGCGTGATGATCGGCGGCAGCTATCAGGAAGAGCCGGATAGCCAAGGGCGCCGCGACGTCGAAATTGTCAGTTCCAACGCCCCGGACAAGCGCCCCGACCTGTCGACCGATGAAGGTCGCGCCAAAATCCGCGCGATGCTCGACGGGGTCGAGGAAGTCTTTTTGTCCGATATTGCCCGCGGTCGCGGCGTCCCGGTTTCAACGGTGAAACGGGACTTCGGCGCGGGCGGCACGATGTCTGCACGGCAGGCGAAGGAAGTGGGTCTGATCGACAAGGTGGAGGCCGGCGGCCTTACCGCGATCCTCGCCCGCCTCGCGAAGCCCGTCCGGTCAGCGACGTCGCGGCGCAATGCCGCGGCGCTTTCCCATGAAGTTGCGCAGATGCGCGCCGCTTCGCTCTAATCAGGAGACTGAACCATGCGCATCACCGCGCTCAAAAATGCCCTGGCGGCCTGCCTTGCCAGCATGGAAGGCATCGTCAACGCCACCCTTGTTGCCGCCACCGACGACACGCCCGAACATTATCGTGACCTGACCGATGCGGAACAGGCCGACTATGACAAGCACAAGGCCGAAGCCACCAAGCTTCAGGGCCAGATCAAGCAGGAAGAAGACCTGCTTGCGCTGAAGGCGTCGGTCGCCACGCCCGTTGTCGTTCCCGGCACGCCGGGCGCGAACGGCGTGCGCACCACGGTTCCCGCGCAGGCGCGCGAAGAACTGAAGCCTGGTATCATGGTCGCCCGTATCGCCCAGTCCGTCGCCATTGGCGGCTTCGATCAGCGCGCCGCGGCGAACGCCGCCGAAGGCCTCTATGGCACGGAAATGGGCCAGATCGTCGCCAACATGGAACAGACGACCAACACGAAGGGCGGCTTCCTTGTTGATACCGATTATTCGTCGGACTTCATCGACGTCCTGCGCCCCCGCGTCGTCATCCGCAACATGGGCGCGCGCCCGGTCCCGATGCCCGAAGGCAACCTGACGACCCGCAAAAAGACGGCGGGCAGTTCGGCAAGCTATGTCGGCGAGCGCGTTCCCGCGCCGACGACCGGCGTGACGGTCGGTCAGCAGACCATGTCCGCAAAGCGCCTGACGGCGCTGGTTCCGATCACGAACCAGCTGATCCGCCGCGCTTCGATGAACGTGCAGATGATGATCCGTGACGACCTTGTCGAAGGCGTTGCGGTGAAGGAAGATCAGCAGTTCCTTCGCGGCGTCGGTTCGGCGACCGCGCCGACCGGTCTGCGCAACATGATCGCCGCCGGCAACATCATCCCCGCGAACGCGGTGGTCAACCTGGTCAATGTGACCAACGACCTTGGCAAGCTGCGCCTCGCGGTGCTGACCGCCAATATCCCGATGACGCAATGCGGCTACATCATGTCGCCGCGGACGCTGTTGTTCCTCGAAAATCTGCGCGACGGCAACGGCAACAAGGCCTTCCCCGAAGTGGCCGAAGGCCGCCTGGGTATCTATCCGATCGGCGTCACGACGTCGGTTCCCGACAATCTGGGCGCCGGCACGAACGAAAGCGAAATCTACTTCGGTGACTTCGCCCAGTTCCTGATCGGTGACACCGAACAGATTGCCATCGCGGCGTCGGACGTCGCTGCCTATGACGACGGCGGCACGATCCGCGCGGCGTTCAGCAATGACGAAACGGTCGTCCGCCTGATCGCCGAGCACGACACCCAGGTCCGTTACGACACGGCCTTCGCGGTGCTGACCGCCGTCACCTGGGAAATGTAACCCGACCGGCGGGGGCCAGCGTCCCCGTCGCCTCTCTCCATCCTTTCAAGGGGACAACCCATGAAGAAAATTGCCGTCACCTTCCTGATGTCGCACACGATCGGCGCCCTCTATAACGAAGGCGAAACCGCCGGCTTCGCTCCCGAAGTCGCGGAAGACCTCATCAAGCGCGAGATCGCGAAGCCCGTCAAAGCCGCGAAGAAACCGGCTGAACCCGAACTCTACGCGGCCGACGACTTCAAGGACGAAGACGAAGCGGTGATCGACGCGCTGATCAAAAAGCATAAGGTCACCGTCGCGGCGGCCGCCGACAAGGCGGCCAAGGTCGCTGCGATCGTCGCGGCGAAGATCGCCAAGTAACCCTCTCTCCCTGGACCCTGCGGCCGCCGCGTTCGTTCGCGCGCGCGGCGGCCGTCGTTGTTCATCATAATCGGGGGTGACCATGCGCCAGGGAACGATCGTCACTGTCGCCCCGGCGAGCGAGCCGCTTTCGCTCGCTGACGCCCGACTTCAACTGCGCCTTGATGCGGAAGACACCGATCAGGACGCGCATGTCGCGAAGCTGATCGCGGCCGCGCGCGCTCACATCGAAGGCGCTTACGGCATCCCGATCATCCGGCAGACCCGCCAGACGCACCTTTTCGGCTTTGGCTGCGGTCCCGTTTGGCTCGGCGACGGCCACGATATCGCGGTAACGCAGGTCCAATATTATGACGCCGCCGACATTCTTCAGACGCTCGCGCCGACGGACTATCTTGTCGACCATATCAGCCGCCCGGCGAAGTTGTGGCCGGCGCCGCTGAAGGCATGGCCATCGGTGCTGGACCGTCCGAGCGCCGTTCAGATTACATGGGAAGGCGGATGGACGGACGCCGACGCCGTGCCGGAAGACCTCGCGCAGGCAATGAAATTGCTGATCGGCCACTGGGACCAGAACCGCGAAGCCGTCGCGCTCGGCACCATTTCGACCGAAGTCCAGGTCGCCCTTGACGCTTGTATGCAGCCCTATCGCTGCCAGTTCATCGCATAGGCCGCGCGGATGCGCCTTGGTCGTCTTCGCGCGCGCCTGAACGTGCTGCGCCGCACCGCGGGCGCAAAAAACGCGTTGAATGAGCCGGTCGAAAGCTGGCCCGAGTTCGGGAAGTTCTGGGCCGAAGACTTCACCCAGCGCGCGGCCGAAGGCGCGAAGGCCGGGCAGACGATGGCCACCGTCGAAAAGGTCTGGCGCCTGCGCTGGATGGAACGGACCAAGTCCATCACCGCCCAGGATCGCATCGTCTGCGACGGGGTCACCTATTCCATTATCGGGATCACCGAACCCTTTCACCGTGAAGTGATCCAGATCGCCGCTGTCGGCATCAACGAAGGAAGCATCGCACCATGATCAAAGTTCGCGTCGCTCGCGCTCATCGCAACGTCTATGGGGAAAAGTCCGAAAAGGCGTTCAACGACACCTATGACGTGCCGGACGGCCACGAAGTCGCCCTGATCGCGGCGAAGCTCGTTGTGCTCGACAAGGGCAAGCCGCTCGCCGCGCCGGGCGCAAAGCCCGCCAAACGGAAGCCCGCCGCGAAAAAGGTGGTGGTCAAGACGACCGCGCCGAAGAAGAACCCCGCCGCCGCGAATGACGCGGATGTCGCTAAAGGTTGACGGGCTGCGCGAACTCGACCGCGCGCTGTCCGAACTGCCCAAGGCGACGCAAGGCAATGTCCTGAAGCGGACGTTGCTGCGCGGGGCGGAGCCGGTCGAAGCCGCCGCGAAGTCTAAGGTGAAGAAGTTCACGGGCGCGCTGGAACGCGATATCGAAACCAGCACGAAGCTGACCCGCCGACAGGCCGCCGCCGCGCGCCGCGCGGGCAAATCGCAAGCGGAAGTCCATATAGGCGTCGTCGATCCGGCGGGCGTGCAGACCGAGTTCGGCAACGCGCATCAGGCCGCCGATCCGTGGTTCCGTCCCGCATGGGATGAAAGCCAGGGCGAAGCCTTGAACGAAATCGCCGGCGGGCTGGGCGAGGAAATCGAAAAGGCGCGCGGCCGCCTCGCACGAAAGGCCGCGCGGCTCGCCGCGAAGAACGGGGGCTGACGATGGAAGAAGCCCTGACGGCGCGGCTGCTCGCCGCGCCCGGTGTCGCCGCGATATTCGGTGACGCCATCCATTGGGGGATCGCGCCGCAAGGAACGCCGCTTCCCTATCTCGTGCTGACAATCATCACGCCGGGCCGCGAATATACGCATGACGGCGCCGATCAGACCGGCAATCCGCGCACGCAATTTTCTGCCTATGGCAACACCGCCGCCGAAGCATTGGCAGGCCAGAAGGCGGTTCGCGACCTGATCGAACAGCCCGGCGTCGTCGGGGCCGTCCGCTTCACTCCCGCCATCCAGGCGAGCGAGCGCGGCCCGACCGACGAAGACCTGGGCGGCGGCCGCAAGGCCAAACGATACGACTGGGATTATTTCGTCTGGTTCACCCTCGCCGCGTGACGAACGGCCTTTTCCCCCTGACATAAGGAGTTGATCCAATGGCCGGTATTCATGGCTTTGGTGCGAAGTTCAAATTGCACAATGGCACCGCCCTGACGGCGGTCGCGAACGTGCTGGCGGTGAAGCCGCCCAGCCCGACGGTCGAGACGATCGACGTCACCGATCACGACAGCGCCGGCGCGATGCGTGAATTCATCGCCGGCCTGATCGACACGGGCGAAGGCACGGTCCGCGTCCACTATCTGCCGGGCTCGCCGGGCGACGTCTTGCTGTCCGCCGCTGCCGTGTCGCGCGCCGTGAAGGCGTGGAGCATGGAAGTCCCGAGCTCGACCGGCAAATGGGAGTTCACCGGCAATTGCATCATCACGTCCTATGAAAAGGATGACGTCGTCATCGACGACAAGATGACCGCGCTGCTTACCTTCAAGGTATCGGGTCCGATCACCGAAGCGGCAGTCACGCCGTAATGTCGAACGACGGCATAACGATCGAGGCCGGCGGCAAAGCCCGCCGGCTGCGCTTCATCGCGAACGCCTTTTGCGACCTCGAGGAAGCAACCGGCGTCAGCATCTTCAACCTGCTCGACGTTCTGGACAACAACCCCACGCTGACCTTCATCCGGGCGTGCATCTGGGCCGGGCTTCGCAGTTCGGAAGAAGATATCACGACGGCCGCCGCAGGCGAGATCATCGACGAAATCGGCGTGCTGCCGGCGACGGGCGCCCTGATCCAGGCTGTCACGGCCGCCTTCCCGACCATCAAAGGGAAGGATGGTGGCAAAAACCCTCCGAAGGGGCGGGCTGGGACTGGGACGAACTCCTAAGCCTGTGGTGCGAAGCGGGGTTCGACCCCGCTTCCTTTTGGTGCCAGACGCCCCGCCGGATCGACGCCGCGCTTAACGGTTACATCAGCCGCCGAAAGGTCGAACGCGACCAGCTGATCTTCCTCGCCTGGCATGTCGAAGTGATGGCCCGGCAGGATCACAAGCGGACCTTGCCGCCGCTCTCGCGCTTCCTTGGGCGCGACGAAAAAACGGCGACCCCGAAAGAACAGACCGGCGATGAAATCCTTGCCGCGATGCGCGTCTGGGCCGCTATGAGCAGGAAGGGCGAGGCATGACGGGATTGATCGGCGCGCTTCGCGTCAGCCTTGGGGCCGACACCGCCAACTTCGAAAAAGGGATGAAGCGGGCACGCGGCGAAATGGCCGCAATGCAGAAGGCTTCTGCGGCGCTGAAGACCGCGTTCGTCGGCATGGCGGGCCTTCTCGCGTTCGACCAGTTCGCTTCGCTCGCCAAAGCCGGTCTGGACTATGCGTCGTCGCTCGGCGAAGTCGCGGCGCAATTGGGCGTCTCGACCCGCGCGCTTCAGGAGTATCGCTACGCCGCGAGCCAGGCAGGCATCGAACAAGCCGAAATGGACAAGGCGTTAGAGCAACTGACGCGGCGCCTGGGCGATGCTGCGCAGGGGGTGAAAGAGCCCCTTAAGGCTCTTGAGCGACTGGGCGTCACGGTTCGTGACAACAACGGCCATGTCCGCGATGCCGGCGAAACTATTCCCCTGATCGCCGAAGGTCTGAAGAGCATCGAAAGCCCCGCCGAGCGCGCGGCAATTCTGGTGGACCTGTTCGGAAAATCTGGCCAGAAGCTAATTCCGCTAATGGAAGGCGGCGCGGCTGGCGTGAATGGTCTTCGCGACGCCGCCAATAGTCTCGGGCTCGTGTTGAGCGACAAGCTCATCAATGACGCCGACACCGCTGCCGACAAGATGGCCGAACTTAAGAAGGTGCTTGAAGCGAAGATCGCGGTCGCTGTTTCGGAAAACGCGAGCGCGATCATCGAATTGGTCAACGCTCTGGTAAAGCTTGTCGAGTGGTCGGCAAAGGCCGCGCGGGCGTGGCGCGCATTTTCCGAGATGGATTTTTCCAGCCTTGGCGGGAGCTTCGCGAGCGGGGGCATCTTCGGCGCAATCCAAAACATGCGCATGCAGGGCGAGATTATCGCCGATCGCGAAGTCCGTTCCAGCGTCGAGTTGACGCCTTCGGCCGCTGCGGCGATCGAAGCGCGAAAGGGCGCCTCTCGGCAACCATCTCGAGGGAGCCAAATTGCGCCCCGGCAGACCGGTCCCAACCCTTGGTTGAAGAAGACCCCGTCCTTGCTTCAGCGGCGCAACGCCGCCGGTCACAGCGCGTTCGGCGGCCAAGGTCTGTCGGGGTTCGCCCCCGGCGCGGGCGACCCCGGCTGGATCAAGACGGCGACGGCCGGGTTTGGCGACCTCGCGGCGCGTTCGGCGGAAGTTGCCGCGAGCAATCGCGCCGCCAAAGCCGAACTCGCCGAAATGGCAAAGGAGCACGGGCCGCGCCTGCTCGCGTCGGTGAAGGCGCTTGCACCGGCGATGGAAGAATTGCGCTCGCGCGCGCAAGGCATCCTTGACCGGCTGTTCCCCGACGAAGCCGAAGCCCGCCAGTTTAAGGAAGAATTGTCGATCCTCGACGCCGCGATGGCGAAGGGCGCGCTGACGACCGAAGACCACCGGCGGGCGGTCGAGGCATTGCGCCATGAATTCACGGGGCTTGCCGAAGCGATGCGCGAGGCCGTGAATATCGAGACGATCGCCGGCCCCTCGATCGAAAACATGGTCGACCAGATCGCCGACCGCGCGGAAGATGCTCTAGACGCGACCCGGAAGAACGCGGATATCACCCGCGTCCAGGTCGTCGATAGTTTCCGCGACATGACCGAAGGCGCGCTTCGCGAGTTCGACCGGCTGGCCAATTCGATCCGGTCGGGCGGGTTCCTGGACATATTGTCGAGCGTGATCGGCTTTGGCCTGCAACTCGGCGGCTCGGGCCTGTTCGGCAAATCGATCCAGCAAAATATCCTTAGCGTGCCGGGCCGCGCGTTCGGCGGGCCGGTGATGGCGAACCAGCCCTATATCGTCGGCGAACGCCGCGCCGAACTGTTCGTCCCTTCGACGTCGGGCCGGATCGAACCCAACCCCGGTAACGGTCGGCGCGGCGGCGGCGACACCTATCACTTCAGCGGCAACCTGTTGACGCCCGAGTGGTGGGCACAAATCCAGAAGGGCTTCGACGAAGCGGCCGTCCGCGGCGCGATGGGCGGCGCGCAACTGGTTTCGGACCGCTCGCAGAAGCAAGCCCGTCAACGTCTGGGGCGCAGCCGATGACCGTCATCTTGCCTACCAAGCCCGCCGCGCGGGTGTCCGAGCCCTATTTCCTCGACATGGGCGGCTGGCAGCAAGGGCGCGGCGGCGACGCCGTGCGGCTCGACCAGCTGGGCGACCGTCACGGGGTTGTTGTCCGGCTCCCGCCGATGAAGTTCGACGACCCCGTTACCGCGCGGCACGGCCGTCTGTGGATATCGCGCCTGAAACGCGGCATGTCCGAAGGGGCGCGGGTCCGCTTCGTTCAGCCGGACTATACGCCCCCGCTGACTGGCGCCAACCTGACGACGACGGCAGCGCAGGCCACCTTGATCGCGATCAGCGGCGCCACGCCGAACGTCGTCATCCCCGAAGGGATCGGCTGCACCATTATCAAGGCGGCCACGGGCCGCCGCTATTTTCACACGGTGAGCGCCGACCTCAACACTGGGGCCGGCGGGGCGGGCAATCTGTCGGTGCATCCCCGGACGCGCGTGTCGCTGGTCGTCGGCGATACGATCAGCTTTGCCCCGCTGGAAATCGAAGGCCGGATCATCGGCGAGGAACAGCGTTGGACCTTCGACGAACTGCGCACCGTCGGCATTGAATTCCAGATCGAGGAAATCGCCTGATGGCCGGCCATTTGCCGCCGGTGCTGGCGGCTTCCTTCGAAAGCGGCCGCAGCCTGCCGATCCTGATGCTGCGCGTCGATCTTCCCGCGATCGATCCGCTGCTTTTGCTCTGGGGATCGGGCGAAGTGAAGTGGGACGCGGGCGACGGCCTGAAGACCTTCGTCGGCAAGGACAGCAGGTTCGGAAGCATTGTCGCGCTCGACACGCCTGAAGATGGGCTGGGCAATACGGCGCCGACGATGACATTTGAAATGGCTGTGCCGAACTCGACCGCCGCGGCGCTCCTGTCGTCGCCGTCCTATCAGGGTTCCCGTGCCCGCCTTTGGGTCGGCGGCCTCGATCCCGTCACGGGCGCGCCGTTCGAACCCTATCGAATGTTCGACGGCACGCTGGATCGCCCGCTGCTCAAGCGCGACGGGCGCACTCGCACCGTCGAGTTTGAATGCGGCTCGGGATATGAAAAATTCTTCACCGACAGCGAAGGCCAGCGCCTTGCCGACGCATCGCACCAAGCGGCTTGGCCGGGCGAACAGGGCTTGATCCACGTCACGGGCATCAACCGGACCATCATCTGGGGGCCGGGCGAACGACCCGGCGGCGCGTCCTATGGCTCCTATCCCGGCAGCGGGTTCGGATCGGGCGGCGGTCGTCCTCTTAGCGAGCGGAACCCCTACGTATGACGCATCCTCTCGAGCGCCGCCGGATCGCGACGCAAGCGACGGTCGACCGGTTCAAGGACGAACCCTTTGCCTGGGGTCGTTTCGATTGCGGCAAGATGGTCGCCTTTCACCTGCGCAAGATGGGAAAGCCGATCGCGCACGCCAAGGCGGGCAGCTATTCCGATGCGCTGGGTGCGGCGCGCGCCATGAAGCGGCTCGGCTTCGACAATCTGGGCGCGCTGATGAGCTCGCGTTTCGAAATCATCCCGCCCGCCGCCGCGCTGCTCGGCGACCTGATCGAGTTCGAAGGCGATCACATGCTGGGAACGCTCGGCGTCGCGCTCGGCAACAATGCCGCGCTGATGTATCATGAAGATGCGGCCGGCGCCGTCCCGTGCCGTATCGTTTCCGCCGTTTCGGCTTGGCGCATCGCCTGATGGCCAGGGCGCTGAAGAAGGTCGCGCTGGTCGTCGGCGCGGTCGCGCTGGTCGCTACGGGCGTTGGTGCCGCAATCGGCGGCCCGGCTTTCGCTGCCGCTACCGGTGTGTCGCTAGCGACGGTGACCGCCATCGGGACCGTCGCGTCGATCGCGTCGACTGCGCTCAACATGATTTCCCCGGCGAAGCCGAAGTCGGTCATGTCGGGCCAGCAAACGAGCTTCAAACTCGATCCGCAAGCGGGCATCCCTTACGCCGTCGGCCGGACCTATCTGGGCGGCAACGCCGTCCATCGCGACACCTGGGGCGTCGACAATCAATATAATGGCTTCGTCATCGCGTGGACCGGTGGCGGCCCGATCGACGGTATCGAAGCGTTCAAGCTCGATCATGAAACGATCGCGTTCGACGGCGCGGGAAATGCGGTCGGCGGCTACAAGGATTTCATGTGGCTGCGGTCGCAGACGGGGATTTGCCCGTCGCCGGCGCTGGCGTCGCCTGTGGCCGGTTTTCCGGGGTGGGGCGCCAATTCGAAGCTGTCGGGTTATGCGGCCAGCGTCTGGATCGCGAAGTTCGACAAGAAGGGGAAGAAATATTCGGCCGGGCTGGGGCGGCCGGGCATCGTCGGCCGAATGGTCAAGGTCTATGACCCGCGGCTGGATAGCACCTATCCGGGCGGGTCGGGCGCGTGCCGCGCGCTTCAGGAAGACACCTACGTCTATTCGGAAAATCCGTGGCTTCACGCGCTGACCTGGGCGCTCGGGCGCTGGCAGAACGGCAAGAAGGTGATCGGCGTCGGCATGGCGCCTTTCCAGATTGCCATGGCTTCGTTCGTCGATGCGGCCAATATCGCCGACCTCAACAACTGGAAGTGCGGCGGGCTGGTGTCGTCGGTCGACGACAAGAACGACGTGCTTCAGTTGTTCGCGCAGGCCGGGGGCGGTCAGTGCATCAAGATGGGCGCGAAGCTGACGGCCTTCGTCGAGGCGCCGCGCGTTTCCATCGCGACGATCCGCGCCAACGACCTTGTCGGCGAGATATCGATTGCGGGGACGCAGTTCGAACGCACGCGTATCAACGGCGTCGTCCCCATCTATCGGTCGGAAGCGCACGGATGGGAGCAGGTGCCCGCGGCGCCGGTCCGGTTCGACGACTATGTTGCCGAAGACGGCGAGCTCCGGACGGCGGAAACCGAATTCGTGCTGGTCCAGCAATTGAAACAGGCCGCCGAGCTCGCCGCCTATGAAGTGCTGAACGCGCGCGAGTTCGGCCCGATCGACACCCAATTGAAGCTGCAATGGCTCGGCATCGAGCCCGGCGACCTGGTGACCCTCGATATTCCCGAAGACGGGCTGGCGATGCAGCCGGCGCTCGCGCTGGTTCGCGGGCTCGACTGGTCGACGGGCAATGTCGCGATTTCCTTCCGCTCCGAAACGGCAGCAAAGCACGCGCTCGCGCTTGGCAAAACGACGACGGTCCCGCCCTCGCCTTCGCTCACCGTGCCGGACCTGTCCGTCGTGGCCGCGCCCGGCGTCGGCGAATGGTCGGCGAGCGCGGAGACGATCACCGCGCCCGACGGGACGGCCGTGCCGATCATCGTTGCCCGCGGCGCAACCGGCAATCCGAACGCCAGTCATGCGGTATTCGAGTATCGGCCCGACGTTGATCCGGTCGGGGCGATGCCGCCCGCGCCGGCGCTCGGCGATATAGCCACCGACGATACGGGGTTCGAATTCGTCTATGAGGCGAGCGGCTGGAAGCGGCGCTGGATCATGCAGGCGACGCAAGACGCCGGGGTTACCGTCCAGGAGTTCGTCGCCGTTACGCCGTTGACGGACTATGAAATCGCAGTGGCCTATGTCGTCCGTGGCGTGCTGGGCGACCGATGCGTCATTGGTCCGATCAAGACCGGTTCGCAGTTGGCTTTGCCGCCGACCGATGCGTCACCCACGCCGCCGCTGGAACTTCCCGAAGGAACGCTGTGGCTCGCTCCCGGCGGGCATCCCTATCGCTTCGGATCGCGGCCATGGGTCGGTGGCGATGGTCAGTCGTGGATCGGCGCGGACGGCGAGCCGTGGCTCGGCAGCGGCTATGAGGACGTGCAGGACCAGCTCGGCGTGCAGGCGATGGCGGCGGCGGAGGCGGTGACCGCGGAGGTCGCGCGCATCGCGTCGGACGGCTGGCTCACCGCGGGCGAGAAATCGGGCCTTGTCCTGTCGCACAAGGCGATGATCGAGAACCATATCGCGCTCGACGCGAAGGCGGCGGCGCTGGGGGTCGCGGCGACCGAGCGCACGAACGCGACGAATGCGGTCAACGCGCTCAACGCCTATCTGACCAGCCTGTCCCCCGCGTGGAACGACACGACGCAGGACAGCGAGGCCGACGCGGCCACGATCACCGGCCTGTGGGGCGACGCGGCGCAGAAGGTCGCGCTGTTGCAGGCGGCGGTGCAAGGCCTGCCGGGACCGCAGGGCGATCCGGGCACGAACGGCATCGACGGCATCGACGGCGACGACGGCAAGCTGGTCGAGTTCGTCTGGAAGCGCGCGGCGAGCCAGCCCGCGGCGCCGACGGGCAACGGCATTCCGTCTGGCTGGTCGGACGATCCGCCCGCGGGCAGCGATCCGCTGTGGATGTCGAAGGCCAAGCAGGAACTCGACGGCACGCTGGTCGCGGGCGAGAGCTGGTCGACGCCGATCCGGCACGACGGCCCACCGGGGATCAGTCCCGTTTCAGCGGTGGCGGTCCCCGCCAGCAAACAGTTCACGGCCGACTCCGACGGCGTCGTCAAGATGGGTCAGTTGCCGTTCAATGTCGCGATCGACGCGATAAAGGCGGGCGCGCCGATCGGCGGCACGGTTTCGGTTGTGAGCGTGTCGGGATGCACCGCGACGGCGATTTCGGGTGGCTTCACGATCGACACGATCAGCGCCGACGCGGGCTTCGTCCAGTGGAAGATCGTCGCGACCGACGGGCAGGAAGTCATCGGCAAGATGAGCTTTTCTCGCCAGCGCGACCCCGCCTCGGGGGGCTCGGTTTCGGTGAACTTCAGCAGCACATCGTGGTGGGGAGACGGCAGCTATGCGGCGAGTGGCCCGACGACGGTGTTGCCCGCGTCCTCGATCGGAAAGCTGCGCATTTCGGGCTACGCCAGTTTCTATTCGGCCGCCAATGGCACCGCGACGCTGACGGCGAAGCTGCAATATCGGGCGGTCGGCAGCGGGACATGGATCGACAGCGGCTTTTCGGCGACGGGCAATGCCTTCAAGTCTCCGGACCTCGAGGGCGAGCCGGGCGAGAACAGCCCCGGCGACGTGTTCCCAAATGGTGAGCTGACCGGGCTCACCGCGGATGCGCCGTATGAAATCCAGCTGGTCGGCAATCGGTCGACATCGGGAACGGCGATCGCTAGCGCGACCGGCTTTGTATCGATGACGCAGGTGCTGACATGACCGCCTTTCGTCACGCCCCCACTGGCGAGGTCCATATCTCGGCCGATTTCGAGGGATATGAAGCGCCGGATTGGGAAGCTCTGCCCGATCCGCCAGCCGGGAACGGTCCCTGGTTGTGGGTCGATGGCAATTGGTCCCTCGACGACGCTCCTGCGTGGGCCCGCCTTCGCGCCGAGCGCGCGGCGCGGCTTCGCGCCTGCGACTGGACGCAGTTGCCCGACGTTCCCGAAGCGACGCGCCTCGCCTGGCAACCCTATCGCCAGGCGCTCCGCGACCTTCCCGACATCACCGCCGATCCGTTCGCGCCGATCTGGCCGACGCCGCCTGCATAGGAAAGCATCATGCCCGCCATTGAAACTGCCCCGACCGCAAGCGCCACGCAGACCCGCGGCGCTGGCTCGCGGATGCTCGGCTATTACATGGACGGCCCCGTCAAGGTCGATTGCGTGTTCGACACGGCGAACTTTCTGACGAAGGACAGCGCCGGCAACTATCTCGTGGATGGTGCGAGCGGTTTTTCGGTGCAGCTTCGCAACACCGGCGACGAAAATCGCGGCGGCAAGATCACGGTCACCGGCACTGGCGGCGGCACCTTCGATGTCGGAACGACTTCGAGCGTCTATGCGCTCACCTTCAGTATCGATGCCGTCGAGCGAGCGAGATTGAGCGCAGAAGGCCGTTTCGGGATCGGCACGTCCTCGCCGAGCTACAAGTTGCAGGCGATGGACCCGTCGGCGCTCGTTGTCGGGGTGTTTCGCGATTATGACGTCGTCGCAGGCGGCGCCGTCGGGATCTTTATCGACATTGGCGCACGCGCAGGCTCAGCTCCAACCGTCGCGGCCCGCCTGTTCGCGGTGCTCGCCGATGCGAATGAAGGCTCTCTGACGATATCAACAAGGACCGCCGGGTCGATGGCCGACAGGTTGGTTTTCGAAACGACCGGAACGGTGAGACCCGGCAGCGACAACAGCCAATCGCTTGGTTCGGCGTCCTATCGTTGGTCCGTCGCCTATGCCGGGACGGGCGCGATCAACACATCCGACGCGCGCGACAAGACGTGGCGCGGCGCGCCGACCGAGGCCGAACTGCGCGCCGCGCGGCGGATCGCGGCTGAACTCGGCTTCTTTCAGTGGAACGACGCGATCGCCGATAAGGGCGCGGACGGTGCGCGGATGCACTTCGGCGTACGCGCGCAGGCGGTGTGGGCGATCATGGCCGACGAGGGGCTGATCGAGCCGCTTGCCGAGGGCGTCGATCCGGGCAGCGCCTATGCCTTCCTCTGCTGGGACAAGTGGGACGCGGTGGAGCCGGTCACGGCGACCGACGAAGTCCGCGACGGGGAAGGCAACCTCATCGCCCCGGCGCGCGCGGCGCAGGCCGGTCGCACCGCCGGAAGCCGCTTCGGGGTCCGCGTCGACCAGCTCGCGCTGTTCCTGATCGCCGCCCAGGAAGCGAGGATCGCCGTGCTGGAGGCGGCCTGATTTCAACCGAAGGAGACGTGTGATGAAGAAGCATATTTTTGCGCTCGCAGGCGCTTGCCTGCTGACGCTGGCCGGGTGCGACGACAATTCGCCGCCGCCCGACCCGAACGCGCCGGTCATCGTCGACGATGAATGCCCCCGCGCCGATGGCGAGCCCTGCCGCTGACCTGAATTCCCGCATCGGAGAAGGTGCCAATGATTGTCTTGAATAGCGTGCTGCTCGGCACCTTCTTTGTCGGCGGCGCCATAACCGGCGCCGCCGTCGTTCTTGCCGCGATCGTCACGGCGTGGTGCTTTCATTGGCCGCGCGGGGTCTGGAAATGAGCGCCGCCGAAATCGCGACCGCCGCCGTCGCCGTGCTGACCCCGATCGGCGGCGGCATCGCCTGGCTATGGGCACAGATCGACAAGCGCATAACCGGCCTCGAAAGCAAGGTCGCCGCGTGCGAAGCGCGCGAAGATGCCGGGCTGGCTCGCCGCGCCGTGCAGTTGACCGTGATCGAACTGCTTTGGCAGCGGCTCGACCAGCTGGAACCCGGCTCGGCCGTTCTGGTCCGCGCGAAGAAGTTGCTGGACGACCTGAAGGTAAAAAACCTCGAGGATCAGCAAGCCGACCCCGAATAGTCGCCCGCGCCGCGGGCTCTCTCCCAAAGGAAATCTCTATGCCTATCATTCTCGGCGCGCGTTCGCTCGCGCGCCTCGACGGCGTGCATCCTGACCTTGTCCGCGTCGTGAAGCGCGCGGCGCTGATCGCCGAGCCCGAAGACGACTTCACCGTCCTGGAAGGCGTGCGCAGCCGGGAGCAGATGGCCATCAACTATGGCAAGGGGCGCACGGCCGCCCAGTGCGAGGCGAAAGGCGTTCCGGCCAAATATGCCCAGCCCAAGGCCGCGAAGGTCACTTGGCTCAACGACCCATATAAGAGCAATCATCGCGTGATGTTCGACGGCTTCGGCCACGCGGTTGACCTTGCCCCGTGGCCGATCGATTGGAACAATCTCGCGCGCTTCGACCGGCTGGGCCTGTTGATGCTGCGCGCCGCGTCGATCGAAGGCGTCGCGATCCGATGGGGCGCCGACTGGGACGGCGACGGCAAGCCTCGCGAAAAGGGCGAAAGCGACAGCCCTCACTTCGAATTGGCCCGCTGATGAAGACGCTCGGGGAGTTTGCCCAGAACCCGGACGGCCGCACCTACGACGGCCGGAAGGTCGCTCAATGGCTGTTCGAGGCAATGACTGGGAAGCCCATGTCGGATGAAGAAGCCTCGCGCTTGGTAGCGGAAGCGCAGGAAAAGGCGCGTCGGCGCCGCCAAAATCCTAGTTCCCCAGCCTGAAGGATGTTCCCGCGTTGCCGTCGCGGCTGGCGATGGCGCGCGATCAATGAAAGGAAAGACCATGAAATGGGTTCTTGACCGACTGCGCGAGCCGTCGACCTATGCCGGCCTTGCCGGTCTGGCGCTCGCGTTCGGCATCAACGACGCCACCTGGGCGGCCATCTCGACGGCCGTTGCCGGTGTCGCCGGTCTGATCGCCGTGCTGCTCCACGACAAGGCCGCCGACGCCTGATGTGGGGGCGAGTTCTCGCCGGGGCTGGCGCTCTCGCGCTCGCCCTGGCGCTCGCCTGGCTTTATGGCGGTGCGCGCTATGACGCCGGCGAACTCGCCGAGCGCGTGAAGTGGAAGGACGTGGTCGCCGATAAGGAACGCGAAATCGCGGCCCTTCGCATCGGCAACGAACGGCGGGTGACCGCGGCCGTCGCAACCTTCGCCGACAAGATCACCGCGCTTCAGCCGGTGATCGTCCGTTCAACCGATACGGTGACCAAATATGCTCAAACACCCGCTGGCGCTGTTGAGTGCCTTTCTGCTGACCGCGTGCATGGGATCGACGCGGATGCCGCCGCCCTTGGCCTATTCTCCGCCCCCGCCACCCCCGGTGGCGTTAACCCCCTGCCACCGATCCCCGATCCTCCGTAGCCCCGACGGGTCGCTGACAAGCGCGCAAGTCGAACTCGCGCTGCGCGCCCGCGACATTGACCTGGCGACCTGCGACGGGCGCCGCCAAGCCGCGATCGATGGATGGCCCAAATAGTTTTTTGCGGAAAATGCAAAGAAGTCGGAAAGCGGGCGCTACGGCGCCCGCTTTTTTTTTATGCCCGCGTCAGATACCGAAGACGCTGCCCTTGTCTCAATGAGCCACCGCTGTTGTCGGCGGCGGCGTCATGTGCGTGCTGACCTTCGCCATGTGGGGGTTCTTCGCGCCGCACCGCGCGCATTTGAAACGCTCGCGCCACCATAGATAGTCGTCATTCTGCTTGGACATGCGAAGCAGATCGTCGAGCCCGAGCATTTTTTCGCGCCCGCATCCGCGACACGTCAGCCGCGTCGTCCAAAATTCCCGAAGCTGGTCCGATATCAGATGCACGCCCAAGGGTAGACATGTTCTGTTTTCGTTCGCAACGATTCGTTATAAGCCGCAGTCGCGCGCGAGCCGTCGCCCGTTGTCCCACTTGCTGACATATTCAGCTTTGCCGGCGGCGATCAGCGCGCAGCCGACGTTACGTTCGCGCGCATAAACGAGGGCGAGGGTGCGTCCATAGCGGTCCTGTCCGACGCGGGTGATCGTGACGCCGGGCGCGATCAGGCGGGCTAGCGCATCCTTGGCCGCGACCGGATCACCTTCGACGCAGCCGCGACCCTTGCGGCAATGATGGATCTCCGGGGCATCCAGCCCCAGAAGGCGCACCCGCTCGGCGCCACAGCGCAGGGTGTCGCCATCAACCGCAATACAAAGAGCAAGTGCCTCTAACATTGATCCCCCCGATAGCCTTGATATAGCGGCTTAGACGCTGGCTTTTGCGATTTTGCTATAGCGTTCGATTCCCTTCACCCGCTCCAGTTTTCCTATGCAGATAGGGATAGTTGACAAGGTCGCCGAGAGGCGGCCTTTGTCGTTTCCGGGGTTTGGGGAGCAGGCGGGGGAGCGGATTGCAGCCTCATTCCCGTAATTCCCGAAATCGGGGATTGCGTAAACTGTCACCGCAATTCCGGAACACCGGGCAGAACCATGCGCGGAAGGCGGGCCATGACCTATCCATAGCAGGCCGCCATTGCCCAAGCAAATTGGGGGATAACGCACCTGTCACCGTAATTGCACCGTAATTGCCGTAATTGCCGTAATTGCCGTAATTGGACCACCGTATCTGCGGCTATTCAACTTTAAGACGACCCGCATTCCACTCCTGCAACGTCATCTTGGCGCTAAAAGCGACAAGGCCCGATTCCGAGGACAAATCAGCAAGTGTGTTCGTTGCACAAACAGTAGCCGTTGGAAGGAGGTAGTATGAGGCCCAGAGCCTCACTCCTGGATCGCTGTCGGTCAGCAAATCTTTGAGAGCTGCAATTCCGTGATCGGGAAAATTCCGCATTTCTTCGCGCGCACTCACCACATCATTGTATGCCTTGTTGGCTGATGTGGAATCTCCTTGTTCTGTGAACATCGCGTGGGCCTGCGCCGCAGCAGTAAATTTCTCGACCGACACACCTAACTCCTATTTGCTAAGACGCCTGATCTGCAATTACGGTCAATTACGGTGACAGGTGCGTTATCCCCGAATTTCGGAAGGCTTGCGTCCGCGCTTGCTTGGCGTCAGCTTCCGTCCCGTCGCACGCTCCATTTCCTCCAGCCAGGCGGCCGAGCCGATCGGCCGGCCCAGCGTTTCGGCTTTACGCAGCGCAGCATAGGTAAACGCCTCGTCGAAATCCTCGCCCAGAAAGGCGGCAAAGTCGCCGATCCGTTCGAGTGTCGGCGCGACCGTCACAACCCGATCGTCCGCCCCTGCGATCAGCGCCCTTGTGCTCGACCATTGCCAGTCTTCGGCGCGGCGCACCAGCCGTGCCCGCACCGGATTAAGCGCGACGTAGCGAAACGCCGCAAACAGGTGCACCTCGTCCATCGCCACCGAACTGAACCGTCCTTGCCACAAATGCCCCGTCACCCGCATCCGGGCGTTGACATAGCCGGTGTAATGGCGGTGAACATGCCGGAATGTCCGCCCCAGAGCGTCCTCATCGCGGGGCACGGCGACGATGTGAACGTGGTTCGGCATCAGGCAATAGGACCAGATGGCAACACCATGCCGGACGGCGGCGTCGGCGAGCAGGTCGAGATAGAGCGCATAATCGCCCTCCTCGAAAAACGTCCGCTCGCGCCGATTGCCGCGCTGTGTCACATGATGCGGAACACCGGGCAGAACGATACGCGGAAGACGACTCATGCTTGACGATTATGAAAACTTGAGGGGTTCAGTAAACTGTCACCGTAATTGCTCGTTGATGGCGGACGACAGCAGATTCTGCTGTCGACGCGCACCAGCATCACCGGCTGAGTTTGCCACCCTGATCGGTGGGATAAGTGATAACTCCGTCGGCACAGACCAGCGCATAAAGCGGCAGGAAAACAACGGATTGCCGCCGCAAATGCTCCCCTTTCCGCTCCCTTATCGCCCTCTTCCATGACGTGCGGCACGGCCGACGGCGCCGATCACGCCATGGTTAGCGCAATCTCCGGAAGATTACAGCCGCCCGCGCGGCGTCGCGGTCACGGGCGGCTGCCCCCTTTGCCTAAAAGCTGACCCGTGCACGCAGGCCATAGCTGCGCGCGTCGTTCAGGAAGCGGATGTTGAGCGACGATCCGACCAGCGCCTTTTGCGAGACTTCCTCGTTGAGGAAATTGCTTGCCCATGCTTCCAGCCGGAAATTGTCGATCGTATAGCCAATGCCGAGGTTGAGCGTGACATAGCCCTTTTGCCGGTCGGGAAAGCCCGCCTCGAACGCGCTTTGACGCGTTCCGTCGAGAAAGACGATGTCGTCTTCGTTGAACTGGCTGAGGAAATAGGAGGAGCGATAGTTGAGCAGCGCCTGCCAGTCGAGGCGGCCCGGCCCGGCGTCGAACCATTGCGACAGGCGCGCGCTGACGTTCATCTTCGAGGCGAGCGGGAGCCGGTTGCCGACAAGGCTGATCAGCGGCGAATTGCCGCCCGCTCCGAAATCCTGCGCGCGCGCGTCTGCCACGGTTCCGCGCGTGATCTTCGTGTCGAGATAGGCAGCGTTGATGTCGAGCCCGAAATTGCCCGGCAGCTTGAAGCGCAGTTCGGCCTCCGCGCCATAGATGCGCGATGCGCCGATGTTGCGGTTGACCAGCGAATAGCCGTTGCAGACCGGCGGGTTCTGCGTCTCGTCCAGATTGATACAGGTCAGATCCTGGAACACCTGGTTCGTATAGTCATAATAGAAGCCGGTCAGGTTGAAGATCGCGCGGCGGCCAAAGGCATCGAAGCTGTTGCGGCTGCCGATTTCATAGACGAGCAGCTTTTCGGGGCTGAACGTCTCGGGAATCGGCGAGCCGTTGAAACTGTCGTTGAAACCGCCCGATTTGTGGCCCGTCGACACCTTTGCATAGAGCATATGATCGTCGTCGATGTCATATTCGACGCCAATGCGCCAATCGATGTAGTCGAACTTCGAGCGACCGATCTGCTGGCCGGGAATCGTCAGGTTCGCATAGCTGAACCCGCCGTTCGTATTCGACGGATTGAGCGCAGGGCAATTGACGAACCCATTGTCGATGTCGGGCCGGTCGATGCAGGTGCCGTTGGGATTGGTGCCGTCGGCGATCGAGCCGATCTGTGCGATCAGCGTGTCGCGAAGGCCCGGTGTCTTGATCCCTTCGATCAGGAATTGCGCCATGCCCTGCGGCGTCGTGATATTGCTGACATCGAAATTGGGCCGGTCGAGCAGCGCCGGGCGGAAGCCTTCGGTGCCGACGCGCGTTGCAAAGCAGCAGTCGAAATTCTCGCCGCCAAGCGTCAGCGCCCAGTTGCCGCCGATGCCGTAACGCGATTTCTTTTCCTCGGTGTAACGAATGCCGGCGAGGAAGCGCAGCCGGTCGGTGACGTCGAACGTGCCATCGGCATAGAAGGCATAGCTTTCACCCTTCACGTCGGGCATCGTGAACTCGGTCGCCGAATAACAGCAATAGCCGCGATCGGCGAGCGCGAGGTAGCCGACCGCCTGGTCTTCGTTGAAATAGAAGCCTCCAAGGTTCCAGCGAAAACGCTGATCGTCGTTCGCAAAGATGCGCGCTTCGTAAACCTGGCTTTTCGATTTGGTCTGCCAGAAATTGCCCGAGAAATTGTCATACTGGACCGCCGAGAGATCGCGGCCCGGATAGTCGATGCCGTCGCTCGACGCATTGACCTGATAGAAATCGACCGAGCGGTAGCTGCCGGTCAGTTCGGCGCCGAAACCGCCGAAATCATAGTTGATCTTGCCCTGGATGCCCCAGAGCTCATTCTCCATGTCGCCCTGCAGTCCGCGATAGACGACATGTTTGAGATTGAGCTTGTCGGGGCGGAGGCCGCTCGCGACGACGGCGCTGAAGATGTTCGCGCCCGGATAGCCGGTGCCCGTCTCCTTGCCATAATCGCCGACGATCGAAATGCTGAGCCGGTCGTCGGGTTCCCAGAGCAGCGACAGGCGGCCCGCGTAATTTTCTTCGAGGCCCGCGGGTTTGAGGCCGCTCGCCGGGGCGCCGGTCGAGACATTTTTGAAACCATAGTCGCGGTTGATATAGTAACCCGCCGCGCGCAGCGCGAGCGTCTCGCCGAGCGGAATGTTGAGCGCGCCTTCGGCGCCATAGGAGGAGCGGTTGGCGATCTCGGCCTGCGCATAGCCGCTGAACTCGCCGAAGCGCGGCTTGGCGGTGATGATGTTGAGCGTACCCGCGAGCGCATTGCGTCCGTAAAGCGTGCCCTGCGGCCCCTTGTTCACCTCGACCCGCTCAAGGTCATAGAACATCAGGCCCAGCCCGCGCGGACGCGGGATATAGGTGCCGTTGAGGTGCGGCGCGGCGCCCGGATCGCCGAGTTCGGTATTGTTCGCCGAACCGACGCCGCGAATGAAGATTTCGACATTGCCTTCCTGGTTGGCGATGCTGAGCCCCGGCACGGCGACCTGCAACTGGCGCAGTTCGGCGATGCCGTCCTGGCGCAGCTGATCGGCGCCCAGTGCCTGGACCACGCCGGAGACATCCTGCGAATTTTCCTCGCGGCGGTTGGCGGTGACGATGATTTCGTCGCGATCCTTGCTTGCGCCATCGGTCGCCGTGGCGGTCTGTGCGTGCGCCGGAATCGTCGCGGCCGTCGAAAGCAACGCGAAAAGCGCCGCACGCGTCAATTTACCCCTTGTCATCTCATCCTCCCTGTTCTGACTTTCAATTGCATGCAAGCTGCGGCCCGGACGGCGAGGCGATGCGCGCCGCGGACATGGTGATGTCGAGCGTTCCCGATGTTGCGAAGCTGAGCGGCGTCTCGACGCGGCTCATGTCGACCCCCGCCCGTGCAAAACAGCGCAGCGGCACGGCGATCCGCGTCCATTTGCCCGTCGCGGCGGCCTCGGTCAGCACTCTGCGCAGCGGAAAACCACCCGTGCAATTCGTCCCGCAACCCATCAGCAGGCTGACATCGGCGGACGGCGCCGCGTTGACGCGAAGTTCGACCTCAAGCGCAAGCTCGCCGTTCGCCTCGCGCATGAGGTCGACGGGCGCGTCTTCGACGATCGCGGCGACCGCAAGCCCAGCGCCGGTCCAGCGAAGGCGCACCGAATCCTCCTGCGCCACGCGATCGGCGGCACGCGCCTCGATACGGTCGGGGCCGGGATTGGTCGACAGCGCACCGGGCGGACCGAGCAGCAGGCGTCGGCCGCTGCCAGGCTTTCCGGCGGCGAAAAGGATGCCGGGATCGGGGGCGGCGCTGGTGGCGCGCGCTTCGGGCAGCGGGGCAAGCTCGCCCTTGTCGGCGAAGGTCAGCCCGAAACCATAAGGAAAGAGCGGATCATAATCGGCATCGCCGACATTGACCGCCGTCTGGTCGCTCGATCTGGGCCAGCTATAGGGCAGCTTCCCCTTGAAGTCGGCCTTGCCGAACAGCAGGTCGGCCACCCCGCCGCCTTCGGACCCCGGCAGCCAGGCCGCGACGAAGGCATCCGACGCATTGAGGAAGGGATTGACCCACATGGCGCGGCCCGACAGGAATACCGCAACGACGGGCACGCCTTCGGCTTTCAGCCGCCGCATGATCGCCAGATTCCTGGCATCGTCATAGCCGACGTCGGGGCGATCGCCCTGAAACTCGGCATAGGGATCCTCGCCGAACACCACGATCGCCGCGTCGGGCTTCACCGAATAACGTCCGTCGATCGCCAGCGTCGCGGTCCCGCCCGCCGCTTTCACCTCGGCCTCGATCCCTTCCCAGATCGTCTGGGCGTTCGGAAAGTCGCTGCGCCTGGTTCCCGTCCCCTGCCAGCTCAGCGTCCAGCCGCCCGTCTGCTTGGTCAGATTGTCGGCGCCGTCGCCCGCGACAAGGATATTCGCTTTGGCCTTGAGCGGCAGAACCCCGCCCGCGTTCTTCAGGAGCACGAGCGATTCGCGAACCGCTTCGCGCGCGAGCACACGATGCTCCTTGCTGCCCAACAGCTCGAACCGACCGGCATAGGGCCGCGACGATGGCTTTCCGGCCTCGAACAGCCCGGCGCGGACCTTGACGCGCAGGATGCGGCGCACCGCCTCGTCGAGCCGCGCTGACGGCAATGTTCCGTTTCGCGCGTGATCGAGCGTCGTCCGGTAAAGTTCTTTCCAACTGTCGGGCGCCATATACATGTCGAGCCCGGCGATCAGCGATTGCGGACAGTCGGTCGGTGTGCAGCCCGCGACCTGGCCATGGCCGTTCCAGTCGCCGACGAGGAAGCCGTCGAAGTTCCAGCGCTCCTTCATCACGCCGGTGAGCAGCGAGCGATTGCCGTGCATCTTGTCGCCGTTCCAGCTTGAAAAGCTCACCATTACCGACTGGACGCCCGCGTCGAGCGCCGGAAGATAGGGCGGGCTGAACAGGTCGCGCAGCGCGGCCTCGGACATCTGGGCATCGCCCTGGTCACGCCCGCCCGTCGTGCCCCCGTCGCCAAGAAAATGCTTGGCGGTCGCGATGATATGCGGGCCGCGCAGCCAGTCCCTGTCGCCGATTCTGCCCTGAAGCCCCTCGATCAGCGGCGCGGCGTAGCTCGCTGCAATCTCAGGAGTCTCGCCAAAGCCTTCATAGGTGCGGCCCCAGCGATCGTCGCGCACCACCGCGAGCGTCGGCGCAAAGGTCCAGTCGAGCCCGGTCACGCGCATCTCGATCGCGGTTGCCGCGCCGATCCGGCGGATAAGGTCGGGGTTTCGCGCGGCGCCAAGGCCGATATTGTGCGGGAACAGCGTCGCTCCGACGACATTATTGTGGCCGTGGACGGCGTCGCTTCCCCAGATCACCGGAATCCGGGGCAACGCGCCGTTCGGCTTCATCGAGGCGGCGTAAAAGGCGTCGGCCGCGGCGAGCCAGTCTTTCGCGGGCGCATTGTAGCGCCCCCCCGGATCCGAATTGCCGCCGTTGAGCACCGAACCCAGATGATAGCGATAGACGTCGTCGGGGGTGACGGTGGCGATATCGGCCTGGATGACTTGACCCACCTTCTGCTCGAGCGACATGGCGGCGATCAGTTCATCGACGCGCCGCTCGACCGCAGGGTCGCGGGGAACGGTGGCAGTGCGCGCCGGCCAGTTCGCCGGCTGCGCCTCGGCGCCGATCCCGGTCGAACTCCCGGCCGTCGCAGCGCGAACACCAAAAGGCGAAGCGAGCGCCACCAACGACGTCACTCCAAGCGCCATCAAGGCCCCGCGCGGCACGCTCATTTCCTCTCCCCCGTTTATGTCAACGTTTACCGATTCTCGGTCAACGTTTACTGCTACTCATCGACAGAAGTCAACAGAGCCGCTAAGACGATGGTCGACATCACGGGATGTCATCGGAAATCGATCGCTATCCAGCTGATCGGAGGGGATAATTTCAAAGCGAACCACGATCGTCGACATCGCGCGCGTGGCGGGCGTCACGCCCAAGACCGTATCGCGCGCGCTCAACGACGCCCCGCATGTCAGCGACACCGTGCGCCGCAAGGTCAAGGAAGCCGCGGCCGCGCTCGACTATCACCCCAACCTTGCCGCGCAGAGCCTGATCGCACGCCGCTCCTTTCTCATCGGCCTCACCTACGAGCGTCCGAGTCCCAGCTATGTCGTCGAATTGCAGAACGGCGCGCTCGGCCGTCTGGAAAGCGGGCGCTACCGGCTCGTCGTCCTTCCCTTCAACCATGTTGCCAGCCGACCCGACGAACTCGGGCGGCTGCTTCTGCGCGCCGGGCTGGACGGCGCGCTGCTCGCTCCGCCCGCGTGCGACCAGCCCGAACTGCTCGACATTCTCGACCGGCAGAAATTTCCCTATGCGCGGATCACCCCGCACAGCGATCTCGATCGCGGCATCGTCGTCGCGATGGACGAGGTCGCCGCCGCCTTCAGCATCGCCGAACATATACTGGCTCTGGGACACCGCGACGTCGGCATCATCCTGGGCGACCCTTCGCACGCCGCCAGCCGGAGTCGGCTGGAGGGCTATCGCCGGGCCTTTGCGGCAGCGGGTGTATCCATCGCCGAATCGCGCGTCGTGACGGGCGATTTCACTTACGAGGTCGGTTACCGGGTTGCGCGCGAACTCCTCGATCGCAACCCTCGTCCCTCCGCCATCCTTGCCCAGAACGACGACATGGCGGTGGCTACAATCGCCGCAGCGCGCGACCTTGGCCTGTCGGTTCCCGGTGATCTGTCGGTCGCAGGATTCGACAATTCGGAAGTGTCGCGAACGACATGGCCGCAGCTTACGACCGTGAACCAGCCGGTGCGCCAGATGGCCTGGGATGCCGCCGACCGCTTGATCGCGCGGCTCGACGGAGAGGAAGCCGCGCCGACATCACAGCGACGCGACCATTCGCACGACCTGCTCGTGCGGGCTTCGACTGCCCGGCCGCACGGCAGCTGACGCGGCGCGGCTGCAAATATCATTCATTCGGACGCCAGCGGCGGATCGGCCAGTTCGATCAGTTCGCGGGCCTGCGCGGGAAACCATTGCCCCGCCGACGGCGCAATCATGCCCCGTTCGGGATCGGCCGGCCCGGCCGTCCCGCGAAAACATTGCCCGTCGGATTCACCCGGAACCTTGATCCACAGAAAGCCATCGACATAGGGATTGCCGCTCTCCAACGTCGGTCGGCGCCCCAACCCGCGACCAGGTGGGTTGCACCAGATTTCGGCGTCCCGATATTTGCCTGTCGGCGGTTCCCACGATCCCCTGCCGTTGCGGCTGGTATCGATCACCGCATGCTTTTGCGATGCCGGATCGCGCCGTAGGTTGGCGATCTCGAACAGCCTGTCGTATGCGTCGTCCGTTGCCGACCATGTCGACGTATCGCCGAATAGCGCCGGGCCATACTGGCTTGGGCAGTCGCGCGGGTCGATCCCGCCGCGCGTCACCAGCGCGATACAATCGCTGACCCAGCGCGCGTAGGGAAGCACGCGCACGTCGCTCTCGAAGTTCGAGACGTTGAGAAAGAAGCCCGCGGTGCGGGCAACGTCGGCCTTGATCAGGCGATTCGCGGTTTCCCCCGGCGCAAGCCAGCTGCTGCCGGTTCCATCGAGATACACGCGCGAATTGGGCAGGGCGGCAAGGATCGCGACCGCGCCGCGCAATTGCGCGTATCTCGCTTCGGACGCACGGCCATCCTGCCCCTCAGGCCGGCAATTTTCGACCGATCCATCGAGCGTCCGGTGCCAGGGAATGATGCCAAGGCCGTCGGGTTCGAGAATGACGATCGCCTTTCGCTCCCCGATGCCCGCCGCGAAACCCTTGATCCACGCAAGATAAGCCGCGCCATCAGATGCGCCGCCGGCCGAATAGAGCGCGCAGTCCCGGAACGGAATGTTATAGGCTACAAGGACGGGAACCTGCCCCGCGGCCGTTGCGCGATCTACGATCTCGCGGACCTTGGCCTCGACCATTTCCGGCGTGCCATTGGCAAACCACGACGCCGATGCGATGCGGGACAAAAGCAGGGCGTCACGCCGCGATTGGCCATCCAGCCGTTCGGCAGCCTGTTTCGTCGTGCTGTTCGGATCGACAAAGATTCCCGCATTACGAGGCGTCTCACCCCATGCAGCCACGCTCATGCCCGCGAGCGTAACGGCGAGACCGAAAGCAACAATCTTCATGATCCCTCCTCCGAAGAGCCCGCACGTCATTGGGCCGATGGACAACTGGTTACCCGATCATCGCGCGAAACCACGGCTTGGGACAACAACGGAGTTCTCAATTCCAGGCTGAACAGAATTGGAGCGGGACGATAACAGCTGAACGGCCGCTTTGAGATCAATGCCCCACGATGTCGCAATGTCCGGTTTCGGGTGGCGGGTTCAACGGGTCATCGCAACCGCCCACGCGCGCCTTGCCCGTGCCGGGGGCCTCAATGTCCGGGACGCGGATCGCCGCCGCCGTCTGCCGCCTCGATCGGGAGCATCAGGTGGGCGGGTTCGGGAAGGCTGCAATTTAGGGAGGCGGAAACGGTCCGTTTCATCTATCGGCAACCATGAGGCAGGGATCGGTCGCGCCAGGCCAATTTATGGGGTTACGGCCTAATGACAGCCAGGGCAAAGCACAAGTGACGGCAAGGCGCACCATTCCCTTCATCGTCGTCACCATCTTCATCGACGCGGTCGGGTTCGGCATCATCATGCCCGTGCTGCCCCAGCTGGTGATGGAGGTCGGGCGGATCGACCTGCCCCGCGCGATCGAGGTCGGCGCGTGGATCGGGCTGGTGATGGCGGTCGCGACCTTCCTCGCCTCGCCGGTGCTCGGCAATCTGTCCGATCGGTTCGGGCGGCGGCGCATCCTGCTCCTCGCGCTCGGCGGGCTCGCGGTCGATTATGCGCTGCTCACCGTGGTTGAAACATTGCCGTGGCTGTTCGTCGCGCGCGCGCTGTCGGGCATCTTCGGCGGCAGCTATGCCGCCGCGCAGGCGGCGATCGCGGACATCACCCCGCCGACGGAACGCGCGCGCAATTTCGGCTTCGTCGGTGCGGCGTTCGGCGTCGGCTTCGTCGCCGGGCCGGCGATCGGCGGCTTCCTGGGCGAGATGAGCCCGCGCGCGCCGTTCCTGGCCGCCGCGATCCTTGCGGCGGCGAACATGCTCTATGGCTATTTCATCTTCCCCGAAACGCTGCCGAAGGAACGTCGCCGCGCCTTCGACTGGCGCCGCGCCAACCCGCTCGGCGCGTGGAAGACGATGCGCGCGCTGCCCGGAATGGACGGCGTCGCCGGGGTGCTCGTGCTGTGGCAGATCGCCAGCCTCGTCTATCCGATGACGTGGAGTTTTTACTGCATCGCGCAGCTTGGCTGGTCGCCGGGAATGATCGGCGCGAGCCTCGCCGCCGTGGGGGTGATGATCGCATTGGGCCAGATGTTCGTTGTCGGCCCCGCGGTCGCGCGCTTTGGCGAGCGCGACGCCGCGACGCTCGGCATCCTCGTCGCGGTCGCGGTTTATATCGGCTATGCTTTCACCACCTCGACGATCGGCGCCTTCCTGCTGCTGATCCCCATCGCGTTGCAGGCGCCGGTGCAGCCCTCGCTGATGGCGATGATGTCGCGCCGCGCCAGCGCCGATGCGCAGGGCGAAGTGCAGGGGATTTCGGCGATGGCGATGGGGCTGGGGCAGCTGGCCGCGCCGATGCTGCTCACCGGGACCATGGCCTATTTCACGGCCGACGCCGCCCCGGTGCATTTCCCCGGCGCCGCGTTCATCGTCGCCGCGATTTTCGGGCTGCTGGCGATCGCGATGCTGCGCCGCCTGCCGCGCGCGACGCAGACCGTGGATCAGATGCCGCCGTCGGTCACCGCATAGCCCAGCGCCTCGAGCCCCGCGGTGAGCATCGCGGTGCACGCCGCGACCGCCGCGGCGTCGACCGAGCGGATGACGAAATTGGCGCCGACCTTGCCCTCGCGGAAAAAGGGATAGCTGCCGATCGCGACCCCCGGATGCTCCTTTTCGCCGCGGCGAAGCAGGTCGGCGACCTCGCTTTCGGCCGCCCAGGCGCCGATCGTATGCGCCACCAGCGGCGCCCCGCCCTCAAGCTCGCCGGTCAGCGCGTCGAGCATTCCCGCGGTGATGTGCGGCACCCCCGCCATCACGAACAGATTGCCGATGCGGATGCCCGGCGCGCCCGACATGCGGTTGGGGATCAGTTCGGCGCCGTCGGGGGTGCGCGCCATGCGCAGCCGCGCTTCGGTGAGCTCGCCGCCGCGCGCGGTGTAATAACGTTCGAGGATCGCGCGGGCCTGCGGGTGGACGATCACGCCGACGCCGAGCGCCTTGGCGACCGCATCGACGGTGATGTCGTCGTGCGTCGGCCCGATGCCGCCGGTGGTGAAGACATAGTCGTAGCGCGCGCGCAGCGCGTTGAGCGCATCGACGATCTCATCCTCGACATCGGGGACGATGCGCACTTCGCGCAGGCGGATCCCCTGCACGTCGAGCCAGGTCGCGATCTGCGACACATTCTTGTCCTGCGTGCGGCCCGAAAGGATTTCGTCGCCGATCACCAGCACGGCGGCGGTCCAGATGCGTTCGTCGGTCATCGCCTTGCCTTACCGCGCCGCCATGACAAAACAAGAGCAGTGGCGCAGCGTATGTGTTCCTGATATGTTCCTGAACGACTCGCAACATCGACGGAGAGGCATCATGGCCGACGAGCTGATTTTCTATACCAACCCCATGTCGCGCGGGCAGATCGTCCGCTGGATGCTCGAGGAGGTCGGCGTCCCCTATGAGCCGCGCATCCTCGAATATGGGACGACGATGAAGGACGCCGCCTATCTGGCGGTGAACCCGATGGGCAAGGTTCCGGCAATCGTCCACAAGGGCAGGATCATCACCGAATGCGCCGCGATCTGCGCCTATCTGGCCGATGCCTTTCCCGAAAAGGGACTCGCGCCCGCGCCCGCCGACCGCGCCGACTATTATCGCTGGCTCTTCTTCACCGCGGGACCGGTCGAGCAGGCGATCACCGCAAAGATGTTCGGATTCGAACCCGACGCCGATCAGCAGCGCATGGCGGGCTTCGGCTCGCTCGCCGCGGCGCTCGACGCGCTGGAGAGCGCGGTTGCGGGCAAGGCCTTTGTCGCGGGCGAGCGTTTCAGCGCCGTCGACGTCTATGTCGGCAGCCAGATCGACTGGGGACTGCAATTCGGGACGATCGCGTCGCGTCCGGCCTTTGAAGCCTATGTCGCGCCGTTGCGCGAACGCGCGGCATACAAGCGCGCCAAGGCGATCGACAATGCCCTGATCGCCGAGATGCAGGCTGCGGGTCCGGTCTAGGACCAATCGACATTCAGCTCTGGCGGTCTGCAAATGGCGGCCTTCCGCGCTTCCGCTGCTCACGTGCAAAAAGCACGCTGCGCTCCGGATCACGGAAAACCACCCTTTTCGACTCGCCAGCTTCCGAATGTCGATCGGCCCTAGCGGCGCAGCAGACATGCGGTGGCGATCCGGCGATACAGATGGCGCATCGTGAACCGCGCTCGATTCCCTTGACAAGCGCCGCTCCAAAAGCATCAATAGAACATATAGGGAACAAATATGCGCGAGTCGTCCCACCCTCTCGTCGGGCTGCGCCAACGCATCGCCCGGATCGCCGCCAGTGGCGATTTCAAAAGCCGTCCGGCCGCGGACTGGCTGGCGAGCGGCCATGCGTCCTTTGACGATGCGCTCGGCGGTGGGCTCGCGACCGGGCGGGTCCATGAATTTTTCGCTGCCGACGCGCTCGACGCGACAAGCGCCGCCGCCTTTGCCGCGCTTCTCGCGCTGCGCTCGCCGGGTCGGGCGCCGCTGATCTGGCTGCGCACCGCCGATGCGGCGCGGCGAGCAGGGCATATCTATGCCCCCGGCATCGCCGAACTCGGCGGCGATCCCGACCGGCTGCTGCTGGTCGAGGCGGCCGATCCCAAGGCGCTGCTCGCCTGCGCCAACGACGCGGTCCGCTGCGCGGGATCGGCGGCGGTGATCGTCGAAAGCTGGGGGCGGTTTCCGCTGCTCGACCTCACCGCCGGGCGGCGGCTCGCGCTGGGCGCGCGCGACGCGGGCACCACGCTGCTGATGCTCCGCCTGGGTGCCGCGCCCGCGCCGAGCGTCGCCGAAACGCGCTGGAGCGTCGCCGCCGCCGCGTCACACGCGCTCGACGCCGATGCCCCCGGCGCGCCCGCCTTCAACCTCGAACTGCTGCGCTGGCGCGGCGGCGCCGCGGGCGCGCGCTGGCGACTGGACTGGAACCATGACGAACAAGGCTTTGGACAAGGCGCCGGGGACGCGGCGCTATCTGGCGCTCTTCTTCCCCTTCCTGCCCGCCGAGCGCTGGCTGCGCACGGCGCCGAAGCCGCCTGACGCGCCGCTGGTCTTTGCCGCGAAGCAGCGCGGCGCGATGCGCCTCGCCAGCGTCGATGCCGCCGCGCGCGCGGCCGGGCTGCGCCCCGATATGCCCCTCGCCGACGCGCGCGCGCAGATGAGCGAGCTTGTCGTCGTTCGACACGATCCGACGGCCGATCAGGACTGGCTCGATCGGCTGGCACAGGGCTGCACGCGCTATACCCCGCTCGTCGCGCTCGACGCCCCCGACGGGTTGATCCTCGACATCGCGGGCGCCGCGCATCTTTTCGGCGGCGAGGCCGGACTGGTCGCCGATGTCGAAAACCGCTTCGCGCGCCTCGGCATGACGCTCCGCCATGCGCTCGGCCCCACCGCCGACGCCGCGCGCGCGCTCGCGCGCCATCAGGCGCGCCCCGCCCCCGACGAAGCGCAGGCGATCCGCCGCCTGCCCGTCGCCGCGCTCGAATTGGATGCCGAGGCGACGACCGCGCTTGTGCGCGCGGGCCTCAAGACGATCGGCGACCTCGCAAGCCGTCCGATGGCGAACCTTGCCGCGCGCTTCGGCGCCGACGCCGTAATGGCGCTGCGGCGGATATTGGGCGACGCGCCGAGCCCGCTCGACCCGCAAATCACCCCGCCCCCCGTCGCCGCCGAGCGCCGCTTCGCCGAGCCGCTCGGCAGCAGCGCGCACGCCGTCAGAATACTGGCCGAACTGGTCGGCGAGACGGTTCGGATCCTCGCTGAACGCGGCAAGGGCGGGCGCCATTTTCGCGCGACCTTCTTTCGCAGCGATGGCCTTGCGCGCGGCATCGCCATCGAAACGGGGCACCCGACGCGCGACACGGACCTTGTCATGCGCCTGTTCGCCGAGCGGATGGACGGCCTTGCCGATCCGCTCGATCCCGGTTTCGGCTTCGACATGATCCGCTTCGCGGTGCCGCGGCTCGAAGCGCTCGGCGCGAGCCAGCTCGAACTCGAAGGCGGCGCGGTCAAGGACGCCGCGATCGACGAGCTCGCCGACCGGCTGGCGACGCGGCTCGGGCGCAGGCAGGTGCGGCGGCTGCGCCCCGCCGACACGCATATCCCCGAACAGGCGCAGCTCGAACTGCCCGCGATCGACGCGCCGCCGCCGCTGCCCTGGCAGGCGGGCGAACCGGGCGAGCCGCCGACGCGCCCCTTTCACCTCTTCGACCCGCCGCAGCCGATCGAGGTCATCGCCGAAGTGCCCGACGGCCCGCCGCAACGCTTTCGCTGGCGCCGCGTCTTGCACGCCATCCGCCGCTACGAAGGCCCCGAACGCATCGCCGCCGAATGGTGGCGGCGACGCGACAATGGCGGGCTGACGCGCGACTATTACCGCGTCGAGGATGCACAGGGCCGCCGTTTCTGGCTCTTTCGCCACGGGCTTTACCACGAAAAACCCAACCCGCGCTGGTATATCCACGGATTGTTCGCATGAGCGAGGCACTCGGAACGCCCTTCGCCGAACTGGTCGCCGCGACCAACTACAGCTTCTTGCGCGGCGCTTCGCACCCGCATGAGATGGTCGCCGAGGCGATCAGGCTCGGCATGGCCGGCATCGGCATCGCCGACCGCAACAGCGTCGCCGGGGTGGTGCGCGCATGGGCCTTTCTGAAAGAGCAGCAGGTCAAGAATCCCGCGATGGTGGAGGGGTTCCGGCTGGTCGTCGGCGCACGGCTCGTCTTCGCCGACGGCACCCCCGACATTATCGCCTATCCGGTCAGCCGCCACGGCTGGGGACGGCTCACCCGGCTGCTCTCGGTCGGCAATCTGCGCGCCGAAAAGGGCGACTGCATCCTCGAACTGGGCGATCTGCTCGCGCATTGCGACGAGCTGTTGCTGATCGCGATGGCGGGCGACGCGGCGCTGCTCCGCACGCTCAAGGCCGCGCGGCCCAAATCACTGTGGCTGGCGGCCACCATGCCGCGGTCGGGCGCCGATGCGCGGCGGCTCGCCCGACTCCAGCGCCTGTCGGCGGCGACCGGCGTGCCGCTGCTCGCAACCAGTGACGCGCTTTATGCGACCGCCGCACAGCGCCCGCTCCACGACATCATCACCTGCATCCGCGAAGGAACGACGGTTCACAAGGCGGGCAGGCTGCTCGCCGCCAATGGCGAACGCCACTTGAAGTCACCCGCCGAAATGCGCCGACTTTTCGGGCAACATCCAAAGGCGGTCGCAGCGAGCACCGGCCTGCTCGCGCGCATCGGCTTCAGGCTCGACGATCTGCGTTACGAATATCCGCACGAGCCGGTGCCGCCGGGGTGGAAACCCTTCAACTATCTGCACCATCTGGTGAAGCGCGCGGCGGAGGAACGCTATGGCGTTCCGCTGAACCCCAAGGTCCGCAAGCTGATCGGCAACGAGCTCCGCCTGATCCGGCGGCGGAACTATGTCTATTATTTCCTCACCGTTTACGACCTCGTCCGCTTCGCGCGCGCGCAGGAGCCGCCGATCCTGTGCCAGGGGCGCGGGTCGGCGGCCAATTCGATCGTCTGCTTCCTGCTCGGCGTGACGTCGGTCGACCCGATGAAGCACGACCTCCTCTTCTCGCGCTTCGTCTCGGCCGAACGCGACGAGCCGCCCGACATCGACGTCGATTTCGAGCATGAGCGGCGCGAGGAAGTGATCCAGTATATCTATGATCGCTATGGCCGCGACCGCGCCGCGATCGCCGCGACCATCATCCATTACCGTCCGCGCAGCACGATCCGCGAGGTCGGCAAGGCGCTGGGGTTCAGCGAGGACGTCACTGCGCGGCTCGCCGACACGAGCTGGGGAAGCTGGGGCGACGAGGTGCCCGTCGAGCGGCTCGTCGAAGCCGGGCTCAACCCGCATAATGGCGAGATCGAAAGGCTGCATCGCTTCGTCGGCGAATTATTGAAGGCGCCGCGCCATTTGTCGCAGCATGTCGGCGGCTTCGTGCTGACGCAGGGGCGGCTCGACGAGCTGGTGCCGATCCACAATGCCGCGATGGCGGACCGCACCTTCATCGAGTGGGACAAGGACGATATCGACGCATTGGGGCTGATGAAGGTCGATGTGCTCGCGCTCGGCATGCTGACCTGCATCCGCAAATGCTTCGACCTGATGCGCGCGCACGGGCTGGGCGATCATACGCTGGAGGTCGACATCGATTGCGACGATCCGCACGTCTATGAAATGCTCCAGCGCGGCGACAGCATCGGCGTGTTCCAGGTCGAAAGCCGCGCGCAGATCAACATGCTGCCGCGCCTCAGGCCCAAGGAGTTTTACGATCTGGTCGTGCAGGTCGCGATCGTGCGCCCGGGGCCGATCGAGGGCGACATGGTCCACCCCTATCTGCGGCGCCGTAACGGGGAGGAGCCGGTCGAGTTTCCCGCGCCCGCCCCGCCGCATCCGCCGGGCGAATTGCATGCCGTTCTGGGCAAGACCTATGGCGTCCCGCTGTTTCAGGAACAGGCGATGAAGCTCGCGATGGTCGCGGCGGATTTCTCGCCCGAAGAAGCCAACGGCCTGCGCCGCGCGATGGCGACCTTTCGCAACGTCGGCACGATCGACAATTTCCGCGACAAGATGATCGGCGGCATGGTCGCGCGCGGCTACAAGCAGGATTTCGCCGAGCGTTGCTTCAAGCAGATCGAGGGGTTCGGCAGTTACGGCTTTCCCGAAAGCCACGCCCAGTCCTTCGCGCGGCTCGTCTATGTGTCGTCATGGATCAAGCATTATCATCCCGCCATTTTCGCTTGCGGCCTGCTCAATTCACAACCGATGGGATTCTACGCCCCCGCGCAGCTCGTGCGCGATGCGCAGGAACATGGGGTCGAGGTGCGCGCGGTCGACGTCAACGCCAGCCACTGGGACAACAGCCTGGAGCGGCGCGCGGACGGCAGCCTCGCGCTGCGGCTCGGTTTCCGGCAGGTTGACGGGTTTCACGAAGAATGGGTGGCGCAGATCGTCGCGGCGCGCACCGCGCCCTTCGCCTCGGTCGAGGAACTCGCGCGCCGCGCGAACCTGCCGCCTCGCGCGCTGCGCCTGCTCGCCGACGCCGATGCGTGCCGCTCGATGGGGCAGGGTCGGCGCCCGGCGCTGTGGGACGCGCGGCGCGTGCGGCAGGGGGTGTTGCCGCTGTTCGGTGCGGCCGAAGCGAACGAGCTGGGGCATGAGGAGGATGCCGCGCTGCCGCCGACGCCGCTGGTCGAACATGTGCTCACCGATTACCAGACGACGCGCCTGTCGCTGAAAGGGCATCCGATGGCTTTCCTGCGCCGCGATCTCGAGCGCGAAGGCGTGCTGAGCACCACCGAGGTCGCGGCGGCGAAGAATGGCGCGATCGTCCGCACCGCGGGGATCGTGCTGATCCGCCAGCGGCCGGGCAAGGGCAATGCGATCTTCATCACGCTCGAGGACGAGGGCGGCATCGTCAATGTGCTGCTGTGGGCGCGGCATTTCGAACGCTATCGCCGCGCCGTCATGGCGTCGCGGCTGATGCTCGCCGAAGGCGAGGTGCAGCGGAGCAAGGAAGGGGTGATCCACCTGATGGCGACGCGCATCGTCGACCGCACGGCGATGCTCGATATGCTGGGCACGAACCGCGTCTTCGACCCCGATCTCGCGCGCGCCGACGAGGTCAAACATCCGCAATATCCGCGCGGTCGGACGCCGCGCCACGGCCATCCGCGCGATGTTCGCATCCTGCCCAGATCGCGCGATTTCCATTAGGACCAATCGACATTCAGCTCTGGCAGTCTGCAAATGGCGGTTTTCCGTGACCCGGAGCATAGCGCGCATTTTTACGTGAGCACCGGAAGCAGGCACGTTGCAGGATGAGGCGGCGCGAAGCTTTCGCATCACGCCGCCCCGACAATGGCTCCAGTGGGAAACCATCGCCCCCCGTCCGTACCGAATAGCCATGGGTCGCAGAAAGCTGACGGCCGGGACGAAGTTTGCGAAAATCGCTCGTCTGTTGCAGGTCCACGCCACCCCCCTCCAGCTGGCGCCGCACCGCGATTATGCAAATTCGCCCGCTTTGGCATCGGACAAAGCAATTATGGCGCAGAGGAAATAGATAGAATTGTAAGAAACCGACACGAAGCGGCAGTCTCACACTGTTTTTCATGCCTTTTATGCGCTAAGCCGGGACATATGGCGCCGCGCGACGCATCCGCACCCCTTGCCGCCGTCGCGCGGGTCACGACACGGTTCTTCCCGCCATCGCGCGCGCTGTCGCCCTATCTCAGCGCCATCTATCTGACCGAAGTTGTGTTGAACGGCGCCCCGCGGATCGAGGATTTTCTCCATCCCGAATGGGCCAATATGCGCTTTATTCAAGGCGACGCGCCGCGGGTCGCGATCGGCGGGCAGCCGGTGGCCGACGCGCCATCCTTCGTCGTAACCGGGCCGACCAGCCGCGCAACCTATTTCCTGGCGGGCGACATGCGCGTGTGGGGCGTCGGTATCCTGCCCGCGGGCTGGGCGAAGCTGGCGCCGCTCACGGCCCATGCGCTTGCCGACGCCTATTGCGATGGCCGGGCGCACACGGCCTTTGCCAACTTTGCGCCGCTCGCCGAGGCACTGGCGCACATCAATGATATCGAGGCGGCGGCCGCGCTGATCGACGCGCATTTCTGCGCGCTGCTGGCGTCGGCCCCATCCGACGATCCCACCATTGTCGCCGCGCATCGCGCGCTGATCGACGACGAGGTGACGAGCGTCGCCGACCTGTCGGCGCGGCTCAATCTGTCCGAACGGTCAGTCGAGCGGCTGAGCCTGCGCGCCTTCGGCTTCGCACCCAAATTGCTGCTCCGCCGTCAGCGCTTCCTGCGCTCGCTCGGACGCTTCATGCTCGACCCGTCGATGGCGTGGATCGAAACGATGGATCACCATTATTACGATCAGGCGCAGTTTACCCGCGACTTTCATCGATTCATGGGCATGAGTCCGCGCGCCTATGCCGCGCGGCCCAAACCGATCCTGGGCGCCGCCGCTTTCGCGCGCGCCGCGGCGGCAGGAGCGCCGGTGCAGGGGCTGCACAAGCCGCCGGAATAGCTTGTGCCCGCCATCGGGCTTGACCCGCGCCGGGGCTTCGGTGCAAGCGGCTGGCAACGGACGCGCGGGCAGCCGCCTATCCTTGCAATCGGCACTATGATGCGGCCGGCCGCGACAGCGCCGCCGGAACGGGACGAATGATGATGAGCGAAATCGAAGCCATCGAGGCGCAGATCCTGCGCGACATCGAGAACGCAAGCGACGCGAGCGCAATCGAGGCGGTGCGTATAGCGGCGCTCGGCAAGGCAGGCAGCATCACCGCGCTTTTGAAGACGCTCGGCGGCATGACCCCCGACGAGCGGCAGGCGAAGGGCCCGGTCATCCACGCGCTGCGCGAAAGCGTGACCGCCGCGATCGCGGCGCGCAAGGCGACGGTCGACGCCGCGGAGCTGGAGGCACGGCTGGCCGCCGAAGCGGTCGACATGACGCTGCCCGCCGACGCGGCCCCGCGCGGCAGCGTTCATCCCGTCTCGCAAGTGATGGACGAGTTGGCGGAAGTCTTTGCGGACATGGGATTCGCGGTGGCGACGGGGCCGGAGATCGAAGACGACTGGCACAATTTCACCGCGCTCAACATTCCCGAGACGCACCCCGCGCGCGCGATGCACGACACTTTCTATTTCCCCGACAAGGATGCCGAGGGTCGCGCGATGCTGCTGCGTACACATACGTCGCCGGTGCAGATCCGCACGATGATGAGCGAGGAGCCGCCGATCCGCATCATCGCCCCCGGCCGCGTCTATCGCAGCGACAGCGACGCAACGCACACGCCGATGTTCCATCAGATCGAAGGCCTCGTCATCGACCGCGGCATCCATATGGGGCATCTCAAATGGACGCTCGAGACCTTCCTCAAGGCCTATTTCGAGCGCGACGACATCGTGCTGCGGCTGCGCCCCTCCTATTTCCCCTTCACCGAACCCTCGGCCGAGGTCGATGTCGGCTATAAGCAAGAGAAAGGCCGCCGGATCGTCGGCGGCCATGGCGACGATGATGGCCATGCGTGGATGGAACTGCTCGGCAGCGGCATGGTCAACCGCCGCGTCATCGCCAATTGCGGGCTCGACCCCGACGAGTGGCAGGGCTTTGCCTTCGGGGTGGGGGTCGACCGGCTGGCGATGCTGAAATATGGAATGGACGATTTGCGCGCCTTTTTTGACGGCGATCTCCGCTGGCTCAGTCATTACGGATTCGGCGCGCTGAGCGTCCCAACGCTGAGCGGGGGGATTTCGGCATGAAGATCACTCTCGACTGGCTCCGCGAGCATCTCGACGGCGATTTCACCGTCGAGGATGTCGTCGCCACGCTCAACCGCATCGGTCACGAAGTCGAAGGCGTCGAGAATCCCGCCGACAAGCTCGCGGGCTTCCGCGTCGCCAGGGTGCTGACCGCCGAAAAGCATCCGCAGGCCGACAAGTCGCAGGTGCTGACCGTCGATACGGGCGACGGCGGCGCGCCGCTGACCGTCGTGTGCGGCGCGCCCAACGCGCGCGCGGGGCTGGTCGGGGTGCTCGGCCTTCCCGGCGCGGTGGTGCCCGCGAACGGCATGACGCTGAAGGTCGCCGCGGTGCGCGGGGTCGAATCGAACGGCATGATGTGCTCGTCGCGCGAGCTGGAGCTGGGCGACGACCATGACGGGATCATCGAACTGCCCGAGGATGCGCCCGTGGGCACCCCCTTCGCCGATTACAGCGGCGCGGGCGACCCGGTGATCGACATTTCGATCACCCCCAACCGGCAGGATTGCATGGGCGTGCGCGGGATCGCGCGCGACCTCGCCGCCGCGGGGCTCGGCACGCTGAAGCCGCTCGACGTCCCGACGATCGAGGGGGAAGGCGCCGCGGCGACCGAAATCGCAACGCGCGACCCCGAAGCCTGCCCGGCCTTTTTCGGCCGCACGATCCGCGGCGTCACCAACGGCAGCGCGCCCGAATGGATGCGCCGCCGACTGGAAGCGGTCGGCCAGCGCTCGATCTCGGCGCTCGTCGACATCAGCAATTATGTGATGTTCGACCTCGGCCGCCCGAGCCACATCTATGACCGCGCCAAGCTCAGCGGCGCGCTCGTCGCGCGGCGCGCGAAGGATGGCGAGACCGTCACCGCCTTGAACGGCAAGGAGTATAGGCTCACCGACCGTATGACGGTGATCGCCGACGACCGCGAGGTCCACGACATCGCGGGCATCATGGGCGGCGAACATTCGGGGTGCAGCGAGACGACGACCGACGTGCTGATCGAGATCGCCTATTTCACCCCCGAACGCATCGCGCTGACCGGACAGTCGCTGGGCCTGACCAGCGACGCGCGCAGCCGTTTCGAGCGCGGGGTCGATCCGGCGTTTCTCGACGATGCAACCGCGATCGTCACCGGCCATATCCTGAGCATCTGCGGCGGCACGCCGTCGGCGGTGACGCGCGCGGGCGCGCCGCCCGCCGAGGTCAAGACGGTCGATTATGATCCCGCGCTGTCGGCGACCCTCGGCGGCATCGCGATTGCGCCCGAACGGCAGCAGGAAATCCTGACCGCGCTGGGCTTCACGATCATCGAACAGGGCGCCCGCTGGCAGGTCCAGGTGCCGAGCTGGCGCCGCGACATCGACGGCGCGCCCGACCTGGTCGAGGAAGTGACGCGCATCAACGGCTTCGACGCGATCGCGTCGGTGCCGCTGCCGCGCGCGGACGGGGTCGCGAAACCGACCGCGACCGCCGAGCAGATGCTCGAACGCCGCCTGCGCCGCGCGGCCGCCGCGGCGGGTTTTCACGAGGCCGTGACGTGGAGCTTCATTTCCGAGCAGGAAGCCGCGCCCTTCGGCGGCGGCAACTGGTCGCTCGCCAACCCGATCAGCGAAGAGCTGAAGGTCATGCGCCCCTCGCTGCTGCCCGGCCTGCTCGCCGCGGCGGCGCGCAACCAGAATCGGGGGCAGGACAGCATCCGCCTGTTCGAGATCGGCCGCCGCTATCTGGCCGATGCCGAGCATCCGACGCTCGCCGTGCTGATGGCGGGCGACAAGAACGCGCGCGGCTGGCAGGCGGGCAAGGCCGCGCCCTTCGATGCGTTCGATGCGAAGGCCGCGGCGCTGGCATTGCTCGACGCGGCGGGCGCGCCCGCCGACCGCCTGCAGGTGATGGAGCCGGTGAGCGAAGGCCAGATCTGGCACCCCGGCCAGTCGGCGACGCTGCGCCTCGGCCCCAAGGCGGTGCTCGCCGAGTTCGGCGCGCTCCATCCCGCGCTCACCCGTGCCTTCGACGTCGATGGCCCGGTGATGGCGGCGCAGATATTCCTGGGTTCGATCCCCGTGAAGCGCGCGAGCGGCCCCGCGCGCGCGGCGTTCGCACCCCCGGCGTTGCAATCGGTGCGCCGCGACTTCGCCTTCCTCGCCCCGACGAGCCTGACCGCCGCCGAACTGGTCCGCGCGATCCGCGGCGCCGACAAGGCGGCGATCGTCGATGCCCGCCTGTTCGACCGCTTCACCGGCCAGGGCGTGCCCGAAGGTCAGGTGAGCCTGGCGGTCGAGATCGAACTGCAACCGGCCGAGAAAAGCTTCACCGATGCCGAGTTGAAGGCGATCGCCGACAAGGTAGTCGCCGCGGCGGCGAAGGTTGGGGCGGTGCTGCGGGGGTGATGCCGTCGGTTTTCTCGCCAATTATGCTCTGCGCGGCCTATGTTCCCAAGCTGCCGGCAAATCGCTCTGCCAGCCTGTCGCGCTTGAACGCCTCGGCGATCCAGTCGACGAAGGCGCGCGTCTTCCCCGGCAGCAGCGTTCGCGACGCATAATAGACCGAGATCGCACCCGCATCGGCATACCAGCGTGAGACGAGCCGCACGAGTGCGCCGCTCTCCAGGTCCGGCAGCACGTCCGGCACTGCGAGCAGGGCAACGCCCAGCCCGAGCCTTGCGGCTTCGCGCATGGCGGCCGGGTCGTTGACCACAATATCTTCGCTTAGCGTCGCCGCGCGCTCGACGCCTGCCGCATCGCGCATCGTCCAGTGCCTGATCCGGCCGGTCTGGAGCGAGCGCATGACGATGCCGTCGAACGCCGCCAGCGCCGCCGGGTCGGTGGGCGCCACGCGGCCGGACATATAGGCGGGCGACGCCACCGCGACGATGTGCGCAGGCGCGAGCGTCCGCGCGACGATCCCGGGCGACAGGTCGAAACCACCGCCGATCGCTGCGTCATAGCCCTCGGCGACAATATCGACCTGCCGGTTCTCGAAATGCCATTCGGGGCGGATATGCGGATAGCGCGTGATGAAGCCCGGCAACATCGGCAGGATATGCATAATGCCAAAGGTCGGGGCCATGCTGACCTTCAGCACCCCGGCGGGCTCGCCGCTGTCCGATGCGATCCCGGTAATCGCCGCCTGAATATCGTCGAGGCTTCCAGCAATCGCGAGCCGGAAAGCCTCTCCTGCCTCGGTCAGCGTCAATTTGCGCGTCGAGCGTTGAAAAAGCCGGACGCCCAGATTGCGTTCGAGCATGGCGACATTGCGGCTGACCGCTGCGGGGGTCAGCGCGAGCCGACGCGCGGCTTCCGAAAAGCTGCCGAGCTCGGCGCTGCGCACGAAGGATTCAAGATTGGCGAGCGTTTCCATTTTCAATCAATAGTTGAAAATATAACAAATCATTACCGGCTAATCGAGACATAATGGATGAGCCATCTTCACTCCACCAAAGCAATCAGGAGTAAAGACCATGACCAACACCAATTTGAACCTTTCGGGCAAGATCGCCCTCGTTACCGGCGGTTCGCGCTCGATCGGCGCCGCCATCGCCCGCCGCCTTGCCGCCGACGGTGCTGCGGTTGCCATCACCTACAGCGCCTCGCCCGATCGCGCCGCCGACGTCGTCGCCGAAATCGAAGCGGCGGGCGGCAAGGCGATCGCCATCGCCGCCGACGCAGGCGACCCGGATGCGGTGCGCGCCGCAGTAACCCGGACCGCCGAAACCTTTGGCGGCATCGACATCCTCGTCAACAATGCCGGGGTCGCGGTGAATGCGCCGATCGAGGATTTCCGTTTCGAGGATTACGAACGGATGCTCGCGGTCAATGTCACCGGCGTCTTCGTCGCGACGCAGGAAGCCGCACGCCGCATGAAGGCGGGCGGCCGCATCATCCACATCGGCTCGTCGATGACGCGCTACGCCGCCTTTCCGACCGCGTCGGTCTATACGCTGACCAAGGGCGCGATCACCGGCTTCAACCGCAGCCTTGCGCGCGACCTGGGGGTCAAGGGCATCACCGTCAACACCGTCCACCCCGGCCCGACCGACACCGACATGAATCCCGCCGATGGTCCCGTCGCCGCGATCGTCGGTCCGGGCATGGCGATCGGCCGCTATGGCCAGCCATCGGAAATCGCCAGCATCGTCGCCTTTCTCGCCAGTGACGAGGCGGCCTTCGTCACCGGCGCCGACATCGTTGCCGACGGCGGCCTCACCGCCTGATCCCGAAACGAAAGGAGCATCATCATGCCCAGCATCGGCATCATCGGCGCCGGAAACATCGGTCGCGCCATCGCCACGGCCCTCGCGCGCAAGGATATTGCTGCGACACTCGCCAACAGTCGTGGTCCCGAAAGCCTCGCCGACGCGGTCGGCGCGATCGGTCCCGCGATCACCGCAGGCACGCGCGAGGACGCGGCGGCGAAGGACATCGTCTTTGTCGCGGTGAACTGGTCGAAACTGCCGCAGGCTCTCGGCGGCCTGCCCGCTTTCGATGGTCGCATCGTTGTCGACACGAACAACCCGATCGAGGCGCCGCTGTTCAAGCCGTTCGATCTCGGCGGCCGGGCCTCGTCCGAAGTCTTCGCCGACATGGTGCCCGGCGCGCGCGTGGTGAAGGCGTTCAACCACCTTCAACCGCATCTCGTCTCCGGCAATCCGGCCAGCGAGGGCGGAAAGCGTGTGCTCTTCTACTCGGGGGACGATGCGGGCGCCAAGGCGGAGATTGGTTCGCTGATCGACCGGCTCGGTTTTGCCGGGATCGACCTCGGCTCGCTGGCAGTGGGCGGACGGCTCGTCCAGTTCCCCGGCGGACCGCTTCCGGCCCTCAATCTGGTGAAGTTCGGCTGACAAATAGACGTCGACGGCGGATCGGCCTCGCCGATCCGCCGCGCGGCGCGGTTTGACGGCGGTTCTTCAAACCCCTAAGCCGCCACCGCCTCCTCGCTCGCACTCGTCGCCGCCTCCAGCAACCTCTTCTCCAGCGATTTCACCCGCGCGGCGCTGTCGATCTTGTCGCCGATCAGGTCGGTCACGTAAAAAGTGTCGACCGCGCGTTCGCCATAGGTCGCGACGTGGGCGCTGTGGACGGTGACCTTTGACTGGAAAAGCGCGTAGGCGAGCTGGTTGAGGAGCGCCGGGCGGTCCTGCGCGTTGACCTCGATCACGGTGAAGCGGTTCGACGCCTTGTTATCGACGAAAACGTTGGGCGCGACGCGGAACGCCTCGGCCCGCGTGCGCGGGAGCGCGCGGGCTTCGAGCTTGGGCAGCAGTTTCTGCCGGTTGGCGAGCGCATCCTCGATCGCACGGGTGAGGCGTGCGATCTGCCCCGGCTCGTCGAACGGGCGGCCGATCGGATCCTGGACGAGGAAATTGTCGAGCGCGAGGCCGTCGCGCGTCGTGTGGATGCGCGCGTCGATGATGTTGCCGCCCGCGAGGTGGATGCCCCCCGCGATGCGATAGAAAAGCCCCGGATGGTCGGCGGCGAGCACCATCACGAGCGTCGCGCCGCGATCGTCGTCGGGGACCGCGGCGATGTGCAGCGGCGCGTCGCCCGCCTGCCGGATATGGACGAGGTTCGCGGCGATGACTTCGACCGGCTCGGCGATCCAGTAGCTTTCGGGCAGGCGCCTGGCGACCTTGTCGAAGGTCTTGCGGTCGAAGCCGAATTGCGCCGCCACCGCCTCCTTCTTGCTCGCGATGCGTTGTTCGCGGCCCTTCTGCTTGTGGCCGAGGCGCAGCACTTCTTCGGCGGCGTCGTACAGTTCGGTGAGCAATTGCCGTTTCCAGCTGTTCCACACGCCGGGGCCGACCGCGCGAATGTCGACGACAGTGAGCACGAGCAGGAGGCGGAGGCGCTCGGGGCTCTGCACGATCTGCGCGAAGTCGAGGATCGTCTTGAAATCGGCGAGGTCGCGTTTGAACGCGGTCGCCGACATGAGGAGGTGATAGCGCACGAGCCACGACACGGTCTCGGTCTCCGCCTCGCTCAGCCCCAGCCGCGGGCAGACGCGCAGCGCGAGCTCGGCGCCGAGCACGCTATGGTCGCCGCCGCGCCCCTTGGCGATGTCGTGCAGCAGCACCGCGACATAGACGACGCGCCGCGAATGGATCTGGTCCATGATCGCGGTCGACAGCGGATGATCCTCCTTGAGCCGTCCCTGTTCGATGTCCGACAGAAGCCCGATCGCGCGGATCGTATGTTCGTCGACGGTATAATGATGATACATGTCGAACTGCATCTGCGCGACGACGCGGCCGAAATCGGGCACGAAGCGGCCGAACACCCCCGCTTCGTTCATCCAGCGCAGCACCGTTTCGGGGTCGCGCGGGCTGGTGAGCACGTCGAGGAACAGCGCGTTGGCGCGGGCATTGCGGCGCACGCCCTGCGTCTCGATCAGCTTGGCATCGTGGCGCGCCTGGCGCATCGCCTGCGGGTGGATTTCGAGGCCGTGCCGGTCGGCGAGCGCGAAAATCTCGATCAGCCGCACCGGGTCGGCCGCAAAAAAATCATCCGAAGGCAGCGCGAGGCGGCCGCGATCGAGGACGAAGCCATTGAGCTTGCCCGGCCGCCGCCGGATGGTCGGCAGGAAGCGCCGCCCGCGCGCCGCCATCTGGTCGTCGAGATGCGCGAGGAAGGTGCCGGTCAGATCGCCGACGCTCTTCGCATGAAGGAAATAGAGCTGCATGAAGCGTTCGACCGCGCTCTTGCCCGGACGGTCGGCGAATTTCATGCGGGCGGCGATCTCGCGCTGGAAATCGAAGGTCAGCCGGTCCTCGGCGCGGCCCGCAAGGACATGGAGGTGACAGCGGACCGCGAGCAGAAAGTTTTCCGCGCGCGCAAACTGACGCAGCTCGCGCGCCGAGAGCAATCCGGCATCAACCAGCTCGGGCACGGTGCGCACGCGGTGGATGAACTTGCCGATCCAGAAGAGCGTGTGCAGGTCGCGCAGCCCGCCCTTGCCCTCCTTCACATTGGGTTCGACGACATAGCGCGAATCACCCATTCTTTTGTGCCGCTCGTCGCGCTCGGCGAGCTTGTCGGCGACGAAGGCGCGCGCATTGCCCGCGACGACCTCGGCATCGAAACGCGCCGCGGCCTGGTCGTACAGGTCGCGGTCGCCCCAGATGAAGCGCCCTTCGAGCAACGCCGTGCGGATGGTGAGGTCGTCCTTTGCCGCGCGCACCATCTCGTCGAGCGAACGCGACGAATGGCCGACCTTCAGCCCCAGATCCCAGAGCGTATAGAGCTGCGCCTCGATCACCTGCTCGGTCCAGCTCGTCTGTTTGAACGGGGTGAGGAAGCCGATGTCGATGTCGCTGTGCGGCGCCATCTCGCCGCGGCCATAGCCGCCGACCGCGATCAGCGTGATGCGCTCGCCCGCCGAACGGTTGTTGGCGGGGTAAAGATGCTGGACGGTGAAATCATGGCTGAGGCGGACGAGCTGGTCGATCAGGAAAGCAGTCGCCTGCGCCGCGACGCGCCCCGACGACGGGTGCGCGAGCAGCCGCCGCTCGATCTCCGCACGGCCATCCTCAAGCGCCGCCTTGAGCAGCGCGACCATCGCGCGGCGGCGCTGGCTCGCATCGCCCGTTTCGGCGGCGATGGCGTCGAGCTGCCCCGCGAGCGCGCGGCGGTCGATGATCGCGCGGCGCTGGTCGAGATGGGCGAAGAGGTCGGTCATGCGAGACAAGCCCGGCGGATTCTGACAGCCGATTCCCCGAGCGAAGACGAGGGGGCCGTTCGAGCGCAGCGAGAACCCTTGGCAACACACCCCGCCTCGACTTCGCTCGGCAGAGCCCCTCGTCTTCGCTCGGGGAATCGGAGAGAGGATGTCGTCATCTAACCCTCGTCCGCCATCAGGCGCTTGAGCGTATAGAGCGCGTCGAGCGCCTCGCGCGGGGCGAGCGCGTCGGGGTCGATGCTTGCCAGCGCGTCGCGCAGCTTGTCCGGTTTTTCGGCGGGCGCGGCGGCAAGCGTCGCGGCGAAGAGCGGCAGGTCGTCGAGCCCCGCGGCGAGCCCGCCGGTTTTTTCGCGCCCGGCTTCGAGTTTGGCGAGCACGGCCTCGGCGCGCTTGACGACGGCGGCCGGAACCCCCGCAAGGCGCGCGACGGCGAGGCCGTAGCTGCGGTCGGCGGGGCCGTCGGCGACCTCGTGGAGCAGCACCAGATCGCCCTGCCACTCGCGCGCGCGAACATGATGGAGCGAGAGCGCATCCAGGCTTTCGGCGAGCCGCGTGAGTTCGTGGTAGTGCGTCGCGAAGAGGCAACGGCAACGGTTCACCTCATGCACCGCCTCGACCACCGACCAGGCGAGCGCGAGCCCGTCGTAGGTCGAGGTGCCGCGCCCGACCTCGTCGAGGATGACGAAGCTGTCGGGGGTCGCCTGCGCGAGGATGGCGGCGGTTTCGACCATTTCGACCATGAAGGTCGAGCGCCCGCGCGCGAGATTGTCGCTCGCGCCGACGCGGCTGAACAGCCGGTCGACGAGGCCGAGCCTTGCCGAGACGGCGGGGACAAAGCCGCCCGCCTGCGCGAGCACGACGATGAGCGCATTCTGGCGGAGAAAGGTCGATTTGCCGCCCATATTGGGGCCGGTGACGAGCCAGAGCCGGTCGCGTTCCGATAGGGACACATCATTGGGCACGAAGCGTTCGCCTGCCCTGGCCAGCGCCGCCTCGACCACCGGATGCCGCCCGCCGACAACATCAAGGCACGGTTCGTCCGCCAGCTCCGGGCGGCACCAATTGTGGCTCATCGCATGATCGGCGAGCGCGGCGGCGACGTCGAGGCGCGCGAGTATGTCGCACGAGGCGGCGATCGCCTCGCGCCGCGCCACCGCGGCGTCGGTGAGCGCCTCGAGATGGGCGGCCTCGGCCGCGACCGCGTGGACGCCCGCCTGCGTCACACGGCTCGCCGCGTCGTGGAGGTCGGCCGAGTTGAACCGCACCACCCCCGCGAGCGTCTGGCGGTGGGTGAAGCCGCTATCGGGCGCCATCAGCGCGTCGGCATGCTTCGCGGGCACCTCGACATGATAGCCGAGCACGCCATTGTGGCGGATCTTGAGCGAGGCGATGCCCGTGCGGTCGCGATACCCGGCTTCCAATGCGGCGATCGCCTTGCGCCCGTCACGCGCGGTTTCGCGCAGCGCGTCGAGCGCATGGTCATAGCCTTCGGCGATATAGCCGCCCTGCGCGGCGTCGACCGGCGGCGTTTCGACGAGCGCGCGTGTCAGTTCATCGACGAGCGCGCCATGGCCGTCGAGGCCGGGGAGCAGGCGCGCGAGCAAAGGCGGGAGGTCGGCGCGCCGCGCGAGCCGTTCGCGCAGGAGCCGCGCGCCGCCGAGCGCATCGCGCAGCTGGGCGAGGTCGCGCGGGCCGCCGCGCCCCGCGACGAGGCGGCCGAGCGCGCGCCCGGCGTCGGGCAGCGCGCGGAGCGCCGCGCGGAGATCGCCGCGCCACAGCGCGTCTTGCGCCAACGCATCGACGAGGTCGAGCCGGTCGAGGATCGCGGCGCGGTCGGTGAGCGGGCTCGCCAGATCGTCGGCGAGCAGCCGCGCGCCCGCCGCGGTGACGGTGCGGTCGATCGTGCCGAGCAGGCTGCCCTCGCGCGTTCCCGCCATGGTGCGGACGAGTTCGAGGCTTTCGCGCGTCGCGGCGTCGATTGCCATGCGATCCGACGCCGACACGCGCACCGGCGGCTGGAGGAAGGTCGGGCCGCCGGTCCCGACATGATCGAGATAGGCGAGGAGCGCGCCCATCGCGGCGATTTCACTGCGCGAAAACGGGCCGAAACCGTCGAGTGTCCGGACGCCGTAAAAGGATTCGAGCCGTTTCTGCGCGCCGGTGCTGGCGAAGTCCGCCGCCGGCCGGCGCACCACCTGCCGCGCCGACGAGATGGGCAGCGCGTCTGCGCTCTCGCTGAGCAGCAGTTCGGAGGGCGCCAGCCGGGCGAGTTCGGCGTCGACCGCTTCCGCGCGCACCGCGACGACCTCGAACCGTCCGGTCGAAATGTCGGCGGCGGCAATCGCCACCTCGCCCTCGCTGCCGACCTGCGCCAGCGCGGCGAGGCGGTTCGCGCTGCGCCCTTCGAGCAGGCTTTCCTCGGTCAGCGTGCCCGCGGTGACGAAGCGCACGATGTCGCGCGCGACGAGCGCCTTCGACCCGCCGCGCGCCTTGGCTTCGGCGGGGGTTTCGACCTGCTCGGCAATCGCGACGCGGTGCCCCGCGCGGATGAGGCGCGCGAGATAGGATTCGGCGGCGTGGACCGGCACGCCGCACATCGGCACAGGCGCTCCGTCATGTTCGCCGCGCGAGGTCAGCGCGATGTCGAGCGTCGATGCCGCCGCCTTGGCATCGTCGAAGAACAGTTCGAAAAAATCGCCCATGCGATAGAAGAGCAGGCAGTCGCCGGCCTTTTCCTTCAGCGCCCAATATTGCGCCATCATCGGCGTCGAGGCCGACGGAACCGCGCGCGCGGCGGCGTTGCTGTTGGCGGGACGGGGAGCGGTGGCGGCCATCGCCCCCTGCTTAGTGATTGGGGGCGGCATGGCAAGGTCGGAGGGGGGATGCGGGGTGGAATGGAGGGTGTGGGGTGAGGAACTGCCTTTCCCTTATCCGTCATCCCCATCGCCCCCGCACCCAACATTGGCGGTTACATTTTCGCGAGGCGGCGCTAGGGGAAAGGCTCGGGCGCGCATCTTGTGACTTTATCGAGAGGATGACGAATGGACAGCGGCAGCAAGGTGCAGTTTTCGGATCGCGAGGCCCTGCTCTACCACGAATATGGGCGGCCCGGAAAAATCGAGATCGTCGCATCGAAGCCGATGGCGACGCAGCGCGACCTGTCCCTCGCCTATTCGCCCGGCGTCGCGGTGCCGGTGAAGGCGATCGCCGAAAATCCCGCCGCGGCTTATGACTATACGGTCAAGGGCAACCTCGTCGCGGTCATTTCGAACGGCACCGCGATCCTGGGGCTCGGCAACCTCGGCGCGCTCGCGTCGAAGCCGGTGATGGAGGGCAAGGCGGTGCTGTTCAAGCGCTTCGCCGACGTCGATTCGATCGACCTCGAAGTCGATACCGAAGATCCGCAGCGTTTTATCGAGGCGGTCGAACTGCTCGCGCCGAGCTTTGGCGGGATCAACCTGGAAGATATTGCCGCGCCCAATTGCTTCATCATCGAGGCGGCGCTGAAAGAGCGCATGAACATTCCGGTGTTCCATGACGACCAGCATGGCACCGCGATCATCACCGCCGCGGGGCTGATCAACGCCTGTTACCTGACCGGGCGCGAGCTGGGGGCGGTCAAGGTCGTCGTCAATGGCGCAGGGGCGGCGGCGATCGCCTGCACCGCGCTGATCAAGGCGATGGGCGTGCGGCACGAAAATGTCATCATGTGCGACCGCAAGGGCACCATCTATCAGGGTCGTACCGATGGCATGGACCAGTGGAAGTCGGCGCACGCGGTCCCGACCGACGCGCGCGACCTCACCGAAGCGCTGGTCGGCGCCGACGTGTTCCTGGGCCTGTCCGCCGCGGGCGCGCTCAAGCCCGAGATGGTGAAGGACATGGCGCCCGCGCCGATCATCTTTGCGATGGCGAACCCCGATCCCGAAATCTCGCCGCCGGATGCGCGCGCGGCGCGGCCCGACGCGATCATCGCGACGGGGCGGTCGGACTATCCGAACCAGGTCAACAATGTCCTCTGCTTCCCCTTCATTTTCCGCGGCGCGCTCGACGTCCATGCGACCGCGATCAACGAGGAGATGAAGATCGCCGCGGCCTATGCGATCGCCGACCTCGCGCGCCAGCAGGTGCCCGAGGAGGTTGCCGCGGCCTATGGCGGGCGCGCGTCGAGCTTTGGCCCCGAATATATCATCCCCTCCCCCTTCGACCCGCGCCTGATGGAAATCGTCCCCGCCGCTGTCGCCAAGGCGGCGATGGACACCGGCGTCGCGCAGAAACCGATCGCCGACCTCGATGAATATCGCACGCGGCTGCGCGCGCGGCTCAACCCGACGACGTCGGTGCTGACGCTCGCCTATGAAGCCGCGCGCACCAACCCGAAGCGCGTCGTCTTTGCCGAGGGCGAGGAAGAAACCGTGCTGCGCGCCGCGATCCAGTTCCGCGACGGCGGCTATGGCACGCCCGTGCTCGTCGGGCGCGAAGGGCTGCACGACAAGCTGCGCGCGATGGGCGTCGCCGATGCCGAGAGTTTCGAGGTCCACAACAGTGTCAATTCGCCGCATGTGCCCGCGATGGTCGACATGCTCTATGAGCGGCTCCAGCGCCGCGGATATCTGCGCCGCGACGTCGAGCGGATGGTCAACCGCGACCGCAACATCTTTGGCTCGCTGCTGCTGAAGATGGGGCTGGGCGACGCAATGATCACCGGCACGACGCGCACCTATTCGCAGACGATGCGCGAAATCCGCCGCGTGATCGACCATGCCGAGGGCAAGACGCCGTTCGGCATTCACGTGCTGGTCGACCAGCATCACACCATCTTCATGGCCGACACGACGGTCAACGAGCGGCCGTCGGCCGAAATGCTCGCCGACATCGCCGAACGCACCGCGCAGGTCGCGCGGCGCATGGGGCACGAACCGCGCGTCGCCTTCCTGTCCTATTCAACCTTCGGCAACCCCGAGGGGAGCTGGCTGGAGAATATCCGCGAGGCGGTGGCGATCCTCGACCGGCGCCAGCCCGCGTTCGAATATGAAGGCGAAATGGCACCCGACGTCGCGCTCAACGCCAAGGTGATGAAAAACTATCCCTTCTGCCGCCTGTCGGGGCCCGCGAATGTGCTGGTGATGCCGGGGCTGCAATCGGCGAACCTGTCAGCGAAGCTGCTGCGCGAACTCGGTGGCGGCGCCATCATCGGCCCGATGCTGGTTGGCATGGAGCATCCGGTGCAGGTCGCGACGATGGCGTCGACCGCGTCGGACCTGGTCACGCTGGCGGTGCTCGCCGCGGGCGGCATCGCGCAGTAATTCTTCGCTCCTCCCTGTGGCGAAGCCATGGGGAGGTGGCAGCGCGAAGCGCTGACGGAGGGGCAATGGCACTGCCGTCGACGCCCCTCCACCACGCTCTTCGGACGCGGTCCCCCTCCCCATCGCTACGCGACAGGGAGGATTCTATCCTTTACGGCCCCGTCGGCGCACCGGCACCGGGCGCGCCGACCGCGCCGATATTGCCGAAAATATCCTCGAAGAAGCTGCGTTCGCGGCCGAGCGTCGGCGTCTTGTCGCCTTCGGGGCTGATCCTGCTCACCAGTTCGAGCCCGGTGCGATCGACCGCGGCGACGTTGCCCGCGGCATCAAAGCGCACGCGCAGCACCTGCTGCGCGATCGGTCGCGGCTTGGCGAAGGCAAGCTGGCGCGTTTCGCGCGAGACATAATAATATTCGCCGGTGCCGAACTGCCCGACGAAGGTGGGGCGGCCGAGCGTGCGTTCGACCGATTCGCGATTGTCGACACCGGGGGTGATCGCCTCAGTGAGCGCCGGATCGACCACATAGCCCTGCCGCCCCTTGAGCTGCGCGCAGCCGCTGGTCGCGAGCAGGGCGGCGAGGCCGAGCAGGACAAGGCGCGCGCGGGGGGTGGAAAGGACAGGACTCGCATTCGGCATAAACTATCTCCATTGCGCCGGTCCGCCGCTGCGTCGGGCGGTGGCGCTGGCTCTCGCGCCTCTTAACCGCAAGCGGTGAGCGCGCACAAGCCGCTTGTGCCGCGGCAAAGCTTGCCACAAGCTGACCGGCGCCCCTTTTCGCGCGGCGCGAATGCGCCTAAGCAGCGGCGATGTTTTCCTTTCGCAAATTGTTCCGATCCCAACCCGACCCGCGCGAGGCGCGCCGCCCGCTGTGGCAGGCGGTGATCGCCACCGCGCGCGCGCCGCACTGGTATGCCGAGGGCGGCGTTCCCGACACGCTCGACGGCCGGTTCGACATGGTCAGCCTGGTGATGGCGCTGGTGCTCCACCGGATCGACGACGATCCCGATCAGGCGCTCGCCGGGGTCCAGCTCACCGAATTGTTCGTGAGCGACATGGACGGGCAGATGCGCCAGATCGGCTTTGGCGACATGGTCGTCGGCAAGCAGGTCGGGCGGATGATGGGCGCGCTCGGCGGGCGGCTGGGCGCCTATCGCGCGCCCGACGGGTCGGACGAGCTTCGTGCCGCGCTGGTGCGCAACCTGTGGCGCGGCAAGGCGCCGGGCGAAGCGGCGCTGGCGCATGTGATGGCGAAGGTGGCGGCGCTGCGCGGCGCGCTCGCGGCGATGCCGGTCGCCGAGCTGGTCGCGACGGACCGCCTGCCGGGAGCCGAGCGGTGAACGCGGCGAGCGAGTTTTCGCTGGTCGTCACGCTCGCCGACGCGGCGCAGGGCCGCGCCATCGCCGTCGAGGCCGACGCGACGGCGCGCGCGCGGATCGCGGCGCGGCTCGGCCTGATGGCGCTCGATCATTTTGCGCTCGCCGCCAGCCTGCGCGCCGTCGCCGGGGGGCTCGCCGCAACCGGCGAAGTCAGGGCAGAGGTGGTGCAGGCGTGCGCCGCCACCGCCCTGCCCGTCGCCACGCGCATCGCCGAACCCTTCGACCTGCGCTTCCTGCGCGATGTCGATGCCCCCGCGCACGCCGACGAGGAGGTCGAGATCGGCCGCGACGAGCTCGACCTGCTGCCGCTCGAAGGCGACCGCGCCGACATTGGCGAGGCGGCAGTGCAAACGCTGTCGCTCGCACTCGACCCCTTTCCGCGCCACCCCGACGCCGACCGCATCCTCGCCGAAAAGGGTGTGCTGAGCGAGGAAGCGGCAGGGCCGTTCGCGGCGCTCGCCAGGCTGCGCGGCAAGCCGGGGGGTTAGCGTTTTGCTACAGGGATAGCCTGTGCCCCCGCGAAGGCGGGGGCCCATCGCCCGACGGCGATGTTCGGCGCCGACAGGAGCTGGATCCCCGCCTTCGCGGGGGCGCGCGATTCTCTTGACCCCGATTTTGGTCTTTGCGCTTCAGCGGCGCTCGTCGGGCTTCGGGTTGGCGTCTGGCTCGACCAGATCGGCGACTGCGGCGTCGAGGCCGGATTCATCCTTCGCCGCCGGGGCATCGGCGTCAGGCGTCGCTGCCTCTTCCGCCGCCTTTTCATCGCGCGCCGGGGGCAGCGCGCCGCCGAGCGCCTCGGCCAGCCCCTTGAGCTGCTCGCCGATCACGCGGTCGACCGCGGGCGCGATGTCGGCGACCTTGAAGCGCATATAGCCGCCAACGACATAGTCGAAGCGCAGCGCGCTGCCCGTCGGAGTTTGCTTGATCTGGATGGTCAGCGTGCCGGTCAGCGCCTCGCCCTGCAGCGGCCCGAAAGCGCCCGACAGGCGGAGCAGCGCGTTGGGCCGGGCGAAAAGGATGCGCGCATGCTGGACGCTGCCGAGCCCCGACCCGGTATCGGGCAGCTTTTCGCAGAAACAGCCCCCCGCCTGCGAATCGAGCCAGAAGTTCGCCGCATCACCCGACCAGCTATGATCCTTTGACCACCAGTTCTGCGGCATCCGCAGCATCTTCCACACGTCGGCGGGCGCCGCCGCGACCTGCGCGGTGTGCGCGACGGTAAAGCCGCTCTCGCTCTGGTCGATAACCTTGGCGTCTGCCGCGGGCGCGAGTGCCAGCGTGCCAAAAGCCGCAAAACCGGCAAAATATCCAGAAATCGCCATCAGCCTGTCCCCCTTGCCGCCCTCAATAACGGGCGGCGGCGGGGCTGGCTAGCCAGCGGTGTTCAGGATCGTTTCGATCGCGTCGTTGACCTGGTCGATCGGCGCCATGCCGTCGACATGGGTGACGATGCCGCGCGCCTCGTAGATCGGCAGGATCGGAGCGGTCTTGGCGCGATACTCGACCATGCGCGTGCGCACCGTTTCCTCATTGTCGTCGGGACGGCGCTTGAACTCCTCCGACCCGCAAATGTCGCAGACATTGGCGACCCTGGGCAGCTTGTAGCGATCGTGATAGCCCTCGCCGCATTTGGCGCAGCTGAAGCGACCCGTGATGCGGTCGACGAGCGCGTCTTCCTCGACGCGCAGCTCGATCACATGGTCGAGCTTGCGGCCGCGCGCCGACAAAATACCGTCGAGCGCATCGGCCTGCGCCGCGGTGCGTGGATAGCCGTCGAAGATCACCGAAACATCGGGGCCGAGTTCGTCGAGCCGCTCGCCGATCAGCCCCGATACGATGTCGTCCGAGACCAGCTCGCCCGCGTCCATCACCGCCTTCGCCTGAAGCCCGATGGGGGTGCCCGCCTTGACCGCGGCGCGCAGCATGTCGCCGGTCGACAGCTGCACCATGCCATGCTCATCCTCGAGCCGCGAAGCCTGCGTTCCCTTGCCCGCCCCCGGCGGCCCGAGCAAAATGATATTGAGCGTCATGGAAGCCCCTGTTCCCGTGCGTGTCGCCGCCTGCCCTAACGAAGGCGTCAGCGCCGCGCAACGCCGCCCTTCAATTTCGCCTTCTTGATGAGGTCGCCATATTGATGCGCGAGCATGTGGCTCTGGATCTGGCTGATCGTGTCGATCGTCACGTTGACGATGATGAGCAGGCTGGTGCCGCCGAGGTAGAAGGGCAGCCCCGACTGGGCGATGAAATACTCCGGAACGAGGCAGATGACCGCGAGATAGGCAGCGCCGATCACCGTGATGCGCGTCAGCACGAAATCGAGATAGGTGGCGGTGTTCTTGCCCGGACGGATGCCGGGAATGAAGCCATTTTGCTTTTTCAGATTTTCGGCGGTTTCCTCGGGGTTGAAGACGACCGCGACATAGAAGAAGCAGAAGAAGATGATGCCCGCGGCATAGAGCGCCATATAGAGCGGCTGACCATGCGCGAGATATTGGTTGAGCGTGATCAGGAAATCGCCCCACGCGGTATCGCCCTGGACATTATTGCCCATCATCTGCGTGACCGTGAGCGGCATGAGCAGCAGCGACGACGCGAAGATCGGCGGAATCACGCCCGCGGTATTGACCTTGAGCGGCAGGTGGCTGCGGTCGGCCTGCATCACGCCGCGCTGCGTCGCGCGTTTCGGATACTGGACGAGGACGCGACGTTGCGCGCGCTCCATGAAGCTGATGAAGGCGATGATCGCGATGCCCCCGGCGATGACCGCCACGACGGTGCCGCCGCCCATCGACCCTTCGCGCACCTGCGTGAACATCTGCGCAAAGCTGCGCGGCAGCTGCGCGAGGATGCCCGCCATGATGATGAGCGAGACGCCGTTGCCGATGCCGCGGCTGGTGATCTGTTCGCCGAGCCACATCAGGAAAAGCGTGCCGCCGACGATCGAGATGACCGCACCGACGCGGAACATCATGCCGGGATCGACGACCGCGGCGATGCCCTGCGACGCGCCGAGCGTTTCGAGCCCGACGGCAATGAAATAGCCCTGGATCGCGGTGAGCACGACAGTGCCGTAGCGCGTATATTGGTTGAGCTTCTTGCGCCCGCTCTCGCCCTCTTTCTTGAGCGCCGCAAGGCTGGGCGAGAGCGCCGCGGCAAGCTGCACGACGATCGACGCGGTGATATAGGGCATGACGCCGAGCGCGATGATGCTCATGCGCTCCAGGCTGCCGCCGGAGAAGGTATTGAAGATGTCGAGCACGCCGCCCGACGCCGCCTGCGAATAGAGGTTCGCCAGCGCGACGGGGTCGACGCCGGGAAGCGGTACGAACGACAGGAAGCGAAAGACGATCAGCGCGCCGATCGTGAACCAGATGCGGTTCTTGAGTTCGGTCGCCTGACCGAATTTCGAGAAATTGAGGTTGGAAGCAAGCTGGTCGGCGCGAGAGGCCATGGGTATTTTCCTCGAGGATAGTCCGGACCGCGCCCCCCGCGACCCGGCGCCTATGTGCGTTCGCATGTGCCGGAACGCAAGGGGAAAGGGCCTATTTTAAGCGGCAGGCCGCTGTCGAACTCCGCTTTCATTGTCCGTTCGCATCGAGCGAAGTCGAGATGCCCCTCGACCTTGCGCAGTCCCGAGGGGTGTCTCGACTTCGACCAAAGGTCGAAGTTCATCCTGAGCGCCTGCAAGGCAGTCGAAGGGCTCGACACGAACGGGTATTTGAATCTCGTATGCGGCGAGGGGCGGCTCTTCCGAACCGCCCCTCCCTTATTTTCACTCGGCCTTCGCTTCGGCCGGAGCTTCGGGAAGTTCGACCTTGCCGCCGGCCTTTTCGACCGCGGCGATCGCGCCTTTCGACGCGCCGGCGACCGAGAAATTGAGCTTGGCGGTCAGTTCGCCCTTGGCAAGCAGGCGCACACCATCCTTGCCGCCGCGCGCGACGCCCGCAGCCTTGAGCGCGGCATGATCGACCGTCTTCTTTACGTCGAGCTTCTTCGCATCGACCAGCTTCTGGATCATGCCCAGATTGACGATGGCGAAATCCTTGCCGAAGATATTGTTGAAGCCGCGCTTGGGCAGACGCATGTGGAGCGGCATCTGGCCGCCCTCGAAGCCGTTGATCGCAACGCCGCTGCGCGCTTTCTGGCCCTTCTGGCCGCGACCCGCGGTCTTGCCCTTGCCCGAGCCGATGCCGCGTCCGACGCGCATCCGGCCCTTGCGGGCGCCGTTGTTGTCACGAAGTTCGTTAAGCTTGATCGTCATGTCTTGCACTCGCTTTCGCTATGTTCGCGCTATGAACCGGCATCAGTCCGGTTCGATTTCACTCGATGGCTGGAAGCCCGGATAAGGTCCGGCCTTTTCCATCACGATGGCCTGCGCGACATGCGCGCGGCCGTCGACGCTGGTGATCGCGGGGCTGCCGTGAAGCTGCCACCCCCGGTTGAGCAATCCCTCGACCCGCGCGCAGAAGGCGGCATCGTCGGGGCCGGTCAACAGACGGTAGAGCTTCATGGCCTCTTTAGCCCTCGACGACTTCCACCATATGCGGAAGCTTGCGGATCATGCCGCGCACTTCGGGCGTGTCGACCAGTTCGACCTCGCGGTGCATCTTGCCCAGGCCGAGGCCGGTCAGGATCTTGCGCTGGTCCTTGGGTCGACGGATCGGCGAGCCGATCTGGCGGATCTTGATCTTCTTGTCGGCCATCGTCTTACTCCGTCACCGCCGCGGCTTCGGCCTCGGCTGCGCGGTCGGACGCACCGCCGCGCTTGATCAGGTCCGAAACCTTCTTGCCGCGACGCTGCGCGACCGACTTCGGGCTGGTCTGTTCGCCGAGCGCCTCGAAGGTCGCGCGGATCATGTTATAGGGGTTCGAGGTGCCGACCGACTTGGTCACCACATCCGCCACGCCCAGCGATTCGAACACCGCGCGCATCGGACCACCGGCGATGATGCCAGTCCCGGCGGGCGCCGAGCGCAGCGTCACATTGCCCGCACCGAAGTGGCCGCGGCCGTCATGGTGCAGCGTGCGGCCATCGCGCAGCGGAACGCGGATCATCGCCTTTTTCGCGGCGGCCGTCGCCTTGGAAATGGCTTCGGGCACTTCGCGCGCCTTGCCATGGCCGAAACCGACACGGCCCTTGCCGTCGCCGACGACGACGAGCGCGGCGAAGCCGAAGCGCTTGCCGCCCTTCACCGTCTTCGACACGCGGTTGATGTGGACGAGCTTTTCGATCAGCTCTTCGCCGCCATCCTCGCCCTGCGGGCGACGATCATCGCGGCGACCGCGGCCGCCGTCGCGGCCACCACGACCGCCATCGCGGCCGCCCCGGCCACGGCGGGGGGCGCCGGTGTTTTCGGTCGCTTCACCAGCGCCTTCGGCGTTCTGTACTTCGTCAGCCATCATTAGAACTCCAATCCGCCTTCGCGCGCCGCGTCGGCCAGCGCCTTGATGCGCCCGTGGAACAGGAAGCCGCCACGGTCGAACACGACCTGCGTCACGCCCGCCTTCTTGGCGGCGGCGGCAAGGCGCTTGCCGACATCGGCAGCAGCGGCCGTGGTCGCGCCGGTCTTGCCGCGGACATCCTTGTCGAGCGTCGAGGCGGCGGCCAGCGTCGTGCCCGCGGCGTCATCGATGAGCTGGGCATAGATGTGGCGGCCCGAACGGTGAACCGACAGGCGCGGACGCCCGGCGGCGCGCTGGCGGAGCGCGGTGCGAACGCGCTGGCGGCGTTTTTCGAAAGGGGTAAGATGTGCCATGGCTTACTTCTTCTTGCCTTCTTTGCGGAAGATGTACTCGCCGCGATATTTGATACCCTTGCCCTTATAGGGTTCGGGCTTGCGCCAACGGCGGATTTCCGCCGCGACCTGGCCGACCTTCTGCTTGTCGATGCCGCTGATCTCGATCGTCGTATTGTCCGGCGTCTTGATCTCGATGCCTTCGGGCACCGGAAAATCGACGTCATGGCTGTAACCGAGCTGCAGTTTCAGATTCTTGCCCTGCGCGTTGGCGCGATAGCCGACACCGGTGATCTCGAGCACCTTGGTGAAGCCCTCGGTCACGCCCGTGACAAGATTCTGCACCAAAGTCCGCTGCATACCCCAGAAGGCGCGGGCTTCGCGGCTGTCGTTCGCGGGCTGCACCGAAATGCTGCCGTCGCCGACTTCATATTTGATGTTGTCGGACAGCGACATGGCGAGCGTGCCCTTCGGCCCCTTGACCGACAGCGTGCCGCCGTCGATCGCGGCGGTGACGCCGCTCGGAATCTCGACTGCCTTTTTACCAATGCGCGACATCAGAACACCTCCGCCAGCACTTCGCCGCCGACATTCTGTTCGCGGGCTTCGGCGTCCGACAGGACGCCGCGCGGGGTCGACACGATGGTGATGCCAAGGCCGTTGCGCACGATCGGCAGCTCTTTCGAGCCCGAATAGACGCGGCGGCCCGGCTTGGACACGCGGGCCACGTGGCGGATCGCCGGCTGGCCCTCGAAATATTTGAGCTCGATGCGAATGCCCTTGTGCTGGCCTTTGGCGCCCAGCGCTTCTTCGCTGTAGCCGCGGATATAGCCTTCGCGCTGGAGGACATCGAGAACGCGGACGCGCAGCGTCGAAGCCGGCGTCAGGACGCTGTCCTTTTTCGCCTGCTGGCCGTTGCGGATGCGGGTGAGCATATCACCCAGGGGATCGGTCATTGCCATCTTCTAGTCCCTTACCAGCTCGACTTCACAACGCCCGGGATCAGGCCCTTGTTGGCCAGATCGCGGAGCTGCACGCGGCACAGCCGGAATTTGCGATAATAGGCGCGCGGACGGCCCGTCAGCTCGCACCGGTTGCGGATGCGGGTCGGGTTGCCGTTGCGCGGGATTTCCGCCATCTTGAGGCGCGCGATCAGGCGCTCGCCATCGTCGAGCGAGCTATCCGCGGCCATCGCCTTCAGCTTCGCATAACGGCCGGCATATTTCTTCACCAGCTTCTTGCGACGCTCATTCTTGTTTACCGAACTCAGTTTCGCCATGACTTAAGTTCTCTTTCCTTCTTGAAAGAGCCTGGCTGGTCCCGTGGAAGGGATCAGGCGGCTTCCTTTTCCTGCGCTTCGATCGGGAAGGGGAAGCCGAACAGCTTGAGCAGTTCGCGGGCCTCTTCGTCGGTGCGAGCGGTGGTGGTGACGATCACGTCCATGCCGCGCACCTGGTCGATGCGGTCATAGTTGATCTCGGGGAAGATGATCTGCTCTTTCAGGCCCATGGCATAATTGCCACGGCCGTCGAAGCTCTTCGCCGACACGCCGCGAAAGTCGCGGATGCGCGGCATCGCAATGGTGATCAGCCGGTCGAGGAACTCATACATGCGTTCGCGGCGCAGGGTGACCTTGCAACCGATCGGCATGCCTTCGCGCAGCTTGAACTGCGCGATCGACTTCTTCGCGCGGGTGACGACGGGCTTCTGGCCCGCGATCAGCTCCATTTCGGCCGCCGCGGCTTCGACCTTCTTCTTGTCCTGCGTCGCTTCGCCGACGCCCATGTTGAGCGTGATCTTTTCGATCTTCGGCACTTCCATCGCATTCTTGTAACCGAATTTCTCGGTCATCGCCTTGACGATCTTGTCGTCATACAGCTTCTTCATGCGCGGGGTGTAATTGTCAGCCATTGATCGTCTCCCCGGACTTCACGGCCACGCGGACCTTCTTGCCGTCCCTGGTTTCAAAGCGCACGCGCGTCGGCTTGCCCGTCTTGGGGTCGGCAAGCGCGACCTTGCTCGCGAACAGCGGCGCTTCCTTGCGCTCGAGACCGCCCTGCGGATTCTGCTGGCTCGGCTTGCGGTGGCGCGTGATGACGTTGACGCCCGCGACGACGACCTTGCCGTCCTTCGGCAGGCTCTGCACGACTTCGCCGGTCTTGCCCTTGTCCTTGCCGGACAGGATGACGACCGTATCGCCCTTCTTGATCTTGTTCGCCATGGTCAGAGCACCTCCGGCGCCAGGCTGATGATCTTCATATAGCCGCGGCTGCGCAGTTCGCGGACGACGGGGCCGAAGATACGGGTGCCGATCGGCTCTTCATTCTTGTTGACGAGCACGGCGGCATTGCTGTCGAAACGGATCACCGAGCCATCGGCGCGGCGCACATCCTTGGCGGTGCGAACGATGACGGCGCGATGCACGTCGCCCTTCTTCACCTTGCCGCGCGGCTGCGCTTCCTTGATCGACACGACGATGACGTCGCCCACGCCGGCGGTGCGGCGCTTCGACCCGCCCAGCACCTTGATGCACTGGACGCGCTTCGCGCCGCTGTTGTCGGCGACTTCCAATTGTGACTGCATCTGGATCATCGATGCATTTCCTTCTTCCTTGGCCTACCGGGCCGTCCCGGCGGTTCCGTGAAAATCTGACGAAGCCCTCAGGCCTCGGCCGCTTTCGCCTTGGTGGAGGTTTCGACCTTGTCGAGAACCTTCCAGGTCTTCAGCTTAGAAATCGGCTTCGTTTCCTCGATGCGGACGGTTTCGCCAGCCTTGATGGCGTTGTCCTCATCATGGGCGTGATATTTTTTCGAACGGCGGATGATCTTGCCATAGAGAGGGTGCTTCACCTTCCGTTCGACCTTGACCACGACGGTCTTGTCGCCCTTGTCGGACACCACCGTGCCGGTCAGAATGCGCTTCGGCATGACGTGTCTCCTTATTTCGCGGCCGAGCGCGCGCGCTCGGTCTGCACGGTCTTGATGCGGGCGATGGAGCGCCGCACTTCCTTGACGCGCGAGGCTTTTTCGAGCTGGCCGGTCGCCGCCTGGAAGCGGAGGTTGAACGCCTCGCGCTTCAACTCGCCAAGCTGTTCGGCGAGCTGATCGTCGGTCTTGGCCTTGAAATCTTCGGTCTTGGCCATGTCCTTAACCCTCCAGGTGCGAGGTGTCGCCGAGGCGGGCGACAACCTTCGTCTTGATCGGCAGCTTCATCGCCGCACGTTCGAACGCCAGCGCGGCCACGGGGCCGGGAACGCCGTCGAGCTCGAACAGGATGCGGCCGGGCTTGACGCGGGCCGCCCAGTATTCGGGCGAACCCTTGCCCTTGCCCATGCGGACTTCGGCGGGTTTCGACGATACGGGAACGTCGGGGAACACGCGGATCCACAGGCGGCCCTGACGCTTGATCGCACGGCTGATCGCGCGGCGCGCCGCTTCGATCTGGCGCGCGGTGATGCGCTCAGGTTCCATCGCCTTCAGGCCGTAGGAGCCGAAGTTCAGGCTGGTTCCGCCCTTGGCATTGCCATGGATGCGGCCCTTGAACGCCTTGCGAAACTTGGTTTTTTTCGGTTGCAGCATGTCAGCGTTCCTTAGCGGCGATCGTCACGCGCCGGACGGACGCCGGTCGTCTGCGCGTCGAGCATCAGACGGTCGGTCGCCATCGGGTCGTGACCCAGGATCTCGCCCTTGAAGATCCACACCTTGATCCCGCACACGCCATAGGCGGTGTGCGCTTCGGCCTCGGCATAATCGACATTGGCGCGCAGCGTGTGCAGCGGCACCCGGCCTTCGCGATACCATTCGGTGCGCGCGATTTCCGCGCCGCCCAGACGGCCTGCGCAGTTGATTCGGATGCCCTCGGCGCCAAGGCGCATCGCCGACTGCACCGCGCGCTTCATCGCGCGGCGGAAGGCGACACGGCGTTCGAGCTGGTCGGCAATGCCCTGCGCGACGAGCTTGGCGTCGACTTCGGGCTTGCGGATTTCGACGATGTTCAGCGACACGTCGCTGCCCGTCATCTCGCCCAGCTTCTTGCGCAGCTTTTCGATGTCGGCGCCCTTCTTGCCGATGATGACGCCCGGACGGGCGGCATAGATCGACACGCGGCACAGCTTCGCGGGACGCTCGATCACGACCTTCGAGATCGCTGCCTGCGGCAGGGTCTTGAACACATATTGGCGGATCTTCAGATCCTCGACCAGCATGCGGCCATAGTCCTGCCCCTCGGCGAACCAGCGGCTGTCCCAGGTGCGGTTGACCTGCAGGCGCAGGCCGATCGGATTGCTCTTCTGGCCCATCTTACGCCTCTTCTTCCTGTTCGCGCACGACGATGCGGATGCGGCTGAACGGCTTGACGATCCGGGTCGACTTGCCGCGGCCGCGTGCGTGCCAGCGCTTCATCGAGAGCGACTTGCCGACGCTCGCTTCCTTGACGACGAGCGCGTCGACGTCGAGGTTGTGGTTGTTCTCCGCGTTGGCGACGGCGCTGGCGAGAACCTTGCGCACGTCGACCGCCATCGCCTTCTTCGAGAAGGCGAGGACGTTCATCGCGTCTTCGACCTTGCGGCCACGGATCAGCGCGGCGACGAGGTTCAGCTTCTGCGCCGAACCGCGAATCTGCGTGCCGACCGAGAGCGCCTCATTGTCCGCAACGCGGCGGGGGGACTTTTGCTTGCCCATTAGCGTTTGCCCTTCTTGTCGGCCGCGTGGCCGGGGAAGAAGCGCGTCGGCGCAAATTCACCCAGCTTCATGCCGACCATGTCTTCATTGACCGACACCGGCACGAACTTGCGGCCGTTGTAGACGTTGAAGGTCAGCCCGACGAACTGCGGCAGGATGGTGGACCGGCGCGACCAGGTCTTGATCGGCGCAGTGCTGCCGCCGTCCTGGGCCGTTTCGGCTTTCTTGAGGAGATGAAGGTCCACGAACGGACCCTTCCAGACCGAGCGAGCCATGGCTTACCTCTTCTTCTTCGCGTGACGCGACCGGATGATCATCTTGTCGGTCGACTTGTTGTGACGGGTCCGGGCGCCCTTGGTCGGCTTGCCCCAGGGGGTGACCGGATGACGGCCGCCCGAGGTGCGGCCTTCGCCACCGCCGTGCGGGTGGTCGACCGGGTTCTTCGCGACACCGCGCGTCAGCGGACGCTTGCCCAGCCAGCGATTGCGGCCGGCCTTGCCGAGGTTGGTGTTCTGGTTGTCGGGGTTCGACACCGCACCGACCGTGCCCATGCACTCGCCGCGGATGTAGCGCTGTTCGCCCGAGCCCAGGCGCACGATCACCAGTCCGCGGTCGCGACCCACGACCTGCGCATAGGTGCCCGCCGAACGGGCGATCTGGCCGCCCTTGCCCGGCTTCATCTCGATATTGTGGACGATCGTGCCGACCGGCATCTGCGCAAGTTCCATCGCATTGCCCGGCTTCACGTCGGTCTTCTTGCCCGCGACGATCGTGTCGCCGACCGCCAGACGCTGCGGCGCGAGGATGTAGGCCTGCGTTCCGTCTTCATATTTGACGAGCGCGATGAACGCCGTGCGGTTGGGGTCATATTCCAGCCGCTCGACCGTCGCCGGCATGTCCCACTTGCGACGCTTGAAGTCGATGAAGCGGTATTTCTGCTTGTGGCCACCGGCGATGCCGCGCGAGGTCACATGCCCCTTGTTGTTGCGGCCGCCGGTCTTGCGCTTGCCTTCGGTCAGCGCCTTGACGGGCTTGCCCTTCCACAGCGCCGACTTGTCGACGAGGATCAGGCCGCGCTGTCCGGGGCTGGTCGGATTATAGGATTTGAGTGCCATTTTCTCTGCCTTCCCCTATCCGTCAGACGCCGGTGGTGACGTCGATCGACTGGCCTTCGGCCAGGCGGACGATCGCCTTCTTCACGTCGCTGCGGGTGTAGGGCTTGCCCTTCCAGCGCTTCGTCTTGCCCTTGGTGACGAGCGTGTTCACGCCCACCACCTTGACATCGAACAGCGCCTCGACGGCGGCCTTGATCGCGGGCTTGGTCGCGTCACGTGCGACCTTGAACACCACGGCGTTGTTTTCGCTGAGCAGCGTCGACTTTTCGGTGATCACCGGAGCGAGGATCACGTCATAGTGACGCGCGTCGACTGTTTTTGCCTTAGCCATTGCAGCGTGCCTCCAGCTTTTCGACCGCCGCGCGGGTCAGGACCAGCGTGTCGGCACGGACGATGTCATAGACATTGGCCCCGATGGCGGGAAGCGCATCGACACCGATCAGGTTGGCCGAAGCCATGGCGAAGCTTTCATGCACCGCGTCCCCGTCGATGAAGAGCGCGCGATTGCCGAGGTCGAGCTTGCCCAGCTTGCCGGCGAGCACCTTGGTCTTCGCGTCCTTGAGCTCGAGCGAGTCGAGAACGACGAGCTTGCCGCCTTTCGCCTTGTCGCTCAGCGCCATCTTGAGGCCAAGCGTGCGAATCTTCTTGTTCAGCGAATGGCCGAAGGTGCGCGCCCGCGGGCCGTGCGCCTTGCCGCCGCCGATGAAGACCGGCGCCTTGCGGTCGCCGTGACGCGCGGTGCCGCCGCCCTTCTGCCGACCGAATTTCTTGCCGGTGCGGGCAACGTCGCTGCGCTCGCGCGCGGCGCGCGCCGGAGCGCGCCGCTTTTCGAGCTGCCAGGCAACGACGCGGTGCAGGATGTCGGCACGCGCATCGACGCCGAAAACGTCGTCGTTAAGGTCGATGTCGGCGCCAGCCTTGCCATCGAGGGTCTGAACCTTGACCTTCATGATCAGGACTCCTGTGCGCCGTCGGTGGCCGCGGTGTCGACGACGACCGCTTCGGCCGGCGTTTCGACCGGCGCGTCAGCCGGGGCAGTGTTGGTGTTGGCCGCGCTCTTGATGCTCGCCGGATAAGGAGCATCGGGGTGACGCGGCAGCTTCACCGCATCGCGGACGAGCAGCCAACCGCCCTTCGATCCGGGAACCGAGCCCTTGACGAAGAGAAGGCCGCGCTCGACGTCGGTGCGGACGATTTCGAGATTCTGCTGGGTGCGATTGCGCGCGCCCATGTGGCCCGCCATCTTCTTGTTCTTGAAGACGCGGCCAGGATCCTGGCGGTTGCCCGTCGAACCATGCGCGCGGTGGCTGATCGAAACGCCGTGGGTCGCGCGCATACCGCCGAAACCCCAGCGCTTCATCGCGCCGGCAAAGCCCTTGCCCTGCGTCACGCCCTGGATGTCGACCATCTGGCCGGCGACGAAATGATCGGCCGACAGTTCGGCGCCCACGTCGAGCGTCGCGTCGTCGGCGACGCGGAACTCTACGAGCTTCGCCTTGGGCTCGACTTCGGCCTTGCCATAGGCGCCGCGCTGCGGCTTGGCGACATTCTTCGCCTTCGCCGAGCCGGCACCGAGTTGCACGGCCACATAGCCGTCGCGTTCCTTATCGCGCACGGAGACGACCTGGCAGCCTTCGAGGCTCAGGACGGTGACGGGCACATGGCGGCCGTCGTCCTGAAACAGGCGGGTCATCCCCATTTTTTTCGCGATCACGCCAGTCCGCATGATCCATACTCCTAAACAGAGGCCGGGCGGACCATTCCGCACGGCTTGCGGGAAGCCACGGGTCGAAACCCGACGGCCACCCTCCCAGCCCATAATTTCGATGCGTCGCCCCGTCCGGGCTGAGGTGCCGCCGGTCCCGAAGGAGTTGGCGGCGAGACGGGGGACGCAGCCCGGTCGTAGATGCTTCCGATGGAAGCGACCGGCGGTATCCACCGAAACCTGAATATGTTCCTGCGAAAACAGGAACCCAGGGCGGTTTCAGCGCGGCCCGGCGGCCGCTTATACCCTGGGCTCCGGATCAAGTCCGGAGCACGCTGGCCCAATCAGGCCAGCTTGATTTCAACATTCACGCCCGCGGCAAGATCGAGCTTCATCAGCGCGTCGACCGTCTGCGGGGTGGGCTGCACGATGTCGAGCAGCCGCTTGTGGGTGCGCACCTCGAACTGCTCGCGCGACTTCTTGTCGATGTGCGGACCGCGGTTCACGGTGAATTTTTCGATGCGCGTCGGAAGCGGGATCGGACCACGAATGAGCGCGCCCGTACGACGTGCCGTGTCGGCGATGTCGGTGGTGGCCTGATCGAGCACGCGGTGATCAAAGGCCTTCAGGCGAATGCGTATATTCTGCGTTTCCATGACTGTTCCAGTCGAATCCCGTCTAACGATGCGAAAGAGCCGAAATGGCCTGCTCCGACTTCCGTGCCGGAAGCCGGATCGGCCATCAAAAACCTTTAAGCTACGAGCCGCGCGAATCGGTCCGAATCGCGCGGCTCGCGGCCCTATATTACTTTGTGACGGTCGCCACAACCCCTGCGCCGACCGTGCGGCCGCCTTCGCGAATCGCGAAGCGCAGGCCCGGGTCCATGGCGATCGGAGCGATCAGCTTGACCGACAGCTGGACGTTGTCGCCCGGCATGACCATCTCGGTGCCCTCGGGGAGGATGACCTCGCCGGTGACGTCGGTGGTGCGGAAATAGAACTGCGGACGATAGTTCGCAAAGAAGGGCGTGTGACGGCCGCCTTCGTCCTTCGACAGGACATAGACCTCCGAGGTGAACTCGGTGTGCGGCGTGATCGAGCCGGGCTTCGCCAGAACCTGGCCACGCTCGACTTCTTCACGGCCGACGCCGCGGATCAGCGCGCCGATGTTGTCGCCGGCCTGGCCCTGGTCGAGCAGCTTGCGGAACATTTCGACGCCCGTAACGACCGTCTTCTTGGTGTCCTTGATGCCGACGATTTCGACTTCTTCGCCAACCTTGACGACGCCGGTTTCGACACGACCGGTGACGACGGTGCCGCGACCCGAGATCGAGAACACGTCTTCGATCGGCATCAGGAAGGGCTTGTCGAGCGGACGTTCCGGCTGCGGGATCCAGCTGTCGACGGCTTCCATCAGCTTCAGAATCGCTTCCTTGCCGATATTGTCGTCGCGGCTTTCGAGCGCCGCGAGCGCCGAACCTGCGATGATCGGAATATTGTCGCCGTCGAAATCGCGCTTCGACAATTCTTCGCGGATTTCGAGTTCGACGAGTTCGAGCAGTTCGGGATCGTCGAGCTGGTCGTCCTTGTTGAGGAAGACAACCATCGTCGGAACGCCGACCTGCTTCGCGAGCAGGATGTGCTCCTTGGTCTGCGGCATCGGGCCGTCGGCAGCCGACACGACGAGGATCGCGCCGTCCATCTGCGCGGCGCCGGTGATCATGTTCTTCACATAGTCGGCGTGGCCCGGGCAGTCGACGTGCGCATAGTGGCGGTTCTTGGTTTCATATTCGACGTGCGCGGTCGAGATGGTGATGCCGCGCTCGCGCTCTTCGGGCGCCTTGTCGATGTTTTCGAAATCGACCTTCTGCGACAGCCCCTCTTCGGCGAGCACCTTGGTGATCGCGGCGGTCAGCGAGGTCTTGCCATGGTCGACGTGACCGATGGTGCCGATGTTGCAGTGCGGCTTCGTCCGCTCAAATTTAGCCTTGGCCATGATATTGAACCTTCTTGTTCGATGTGTTTCCGTTGATCAGTCCGGACGAGCCCGCTGAATCAGGCGCCGCCCTTAGTAGGCTTTGCCGCGCGGTGCAAGCCCGCGCGGCCCAGACCTGTCAGGCCATTTTGGCCTTCACTTCTTCCGCGACGTTGTTCGGCACTTCTTCATAGTGCGAGAACTGCATCGTGTATTGCGCGCGCCCCTGGGTAAAGGACCGCAGCTGGTTGACGTAGCCGAACATATTGGCAAGCGGGACCATCGCTTCAACCACCTGGGCGTTGCCGCGGCTGTCGGTGCCCTGGATCTGTCCGCGGCGGCTGTTGAGGTCGCCGATGACGTCGCCCATGAACTCCTCGGGGGTGACGACTTCGACCTTCATCACCGGTTCGAGCAGCTTGATGCCCGCCTTTGCCGCGACTTCGCGCATCGCCGCGCGCCCCGCGATTTCGAACGCCAGCGCCGACGAGTCGACGTCGTGATAGGCGCCGTCGGTCAGCCGGATTTCGAAGTCGATGATCGGAAAGCCGATCATGTGGCCGTTTTCGGCGGCCTCGCGCATCCCCTTTTCGACCGACGGGATATATTCGCGCGGAATGTTGCCGCCCTTGATCTCGTCGATGAAGGTGATGCCCGAGCCGCGTTCGCCGGGGGCGACGCTGACCTTGACGCGGCCGAACTGGCCCGAGCCGCCCGACTGCTTCTTGTGGGTATAGTCGACATCGACCGGCTTCGCGAGCGATTCGCGATACGCCACCTGCGGCGCGCCGACATTCGCTTCGACCTTGAACTCGCGCTTCATGCGATCGACGAGGATGTCGAGGTGAAGCTCGCCCATGCCCTTGATGATCGTCTGGCCCGATTCATGGTCGGTCGACACGCGGAACGACGGATCCTCGGCCGCGAGACGGCTGAGGGCGATGCCCATCTTTTCCTGGTCGGCCTTGGTCTTGGGTTCGACCGACAGCTCGATCACCGGCTCGGGGAACTCCATCCGTTCGAGGATGATCGGCGCGTTGGCGGCGCAGAGCGTGTCCCCGGTGGTGGTTTCCTTGAGGCCCGCGAGCGCGACGATGTCGCCGGCGAACGCTTCCTCGATGTCCTCGCGACTATTCGCATGCATCAACAGCATACGGCCGATCTTTTCCTTCTTGTCCTTCACCGAGTTCAGATAGCTGCCCTTGGTGAGGGTGCCCGAATAGATGCGGGCGAAGGTGAGCGAACCGACAAACGGGTCGTTCATGATCTTGAACGCGAGCATCGACAGCGGCGCCGAGTCCGACGTCGCGCGCGAATCGGGTTGTTCAGTGGTCGGGTTGATGCCCTGAACGTCGGGGATGTCGAGCGGCGAAGGCAGATAATCGACGACCGCGTCGAGCAGCGGCTGAACGCCCTTGTTCTTGAACGCCGAACCGCACAGCACCGGGACGAACGCCTGACTCAGCGTGCCCTTGCGGATCAGCGCCTTCAGCGTCGCAACGTCGGGAAGATTGCCTTCGAGATAGGCTTCCATCGCATCGTCGTCCTGTTCGACGGCAAGCTCGACGAGCTTTTCGCGATATTCGGCAGCCTTGTCGACGAGGTCGGCGGGAATCTCTTCATAGAAGAATTCGGCGCCGAGGCTTTCGTCCTTCCAGATGATCGCGCGCTCGTTGACGAGGTCGACGAGACCCTTGAAGTCCGATTCCGCGCCGATGGGCAGATAGAGGACGGCCGGCGTCGCACCCAGGCGATCGATGATCGTCTGGACGCAATAATAGAAATTGGCGCCGGTGCGGTCGAGCTTGTTGATGAAGCACATCCGCGGAACCTTGTACTTGTCCGCCTGGCGCCACACGGTTTCGGACTGCGGCTCGACACCCGCCACGCCGTCGAACGCCGCAACCGCGCCGTCGAGGACGCGAAGCGAACGTTCGACCTCGATCGTGAAGTCGACGTGTCCGGGCGTGTCGATGATGTTCAGGCGATGTTCGGGGCCCTTGCCCTCATCGGCCTTCCACAGGCAGGTCGTCGCGGCCGACGTGATGGTGATGCCGCGTTCCTGCTCCTGCTCCATCCAGTCCATCGTCGCGGCGCCGTCATGGACTTCGCCGATCTTGTAGGACTTGCCGGTGTAATAGAGGATGCGCTCGGTCGTCGTGGTCTTGCCGGCGTCGATGTGCGCCATGATACCGAAATTGCGATAGCGTTCGAGCGGATGGCTGCGTGCCATGATCTTTTCCTTGGATTTGGGGGGAGGCCTTTGGCGCCGCCCCCGATATAGGAAGTTTTGTTGCGATTGCGCGACGGGCCAAAGACCCGCCGCCCTTTACCAGCGGTAGTGGCTGAAAGCGCGGTTCGCTTCGGCCATGCGGTGCGTGTCTTCGCGCTTCTTCACCGCGTTGCCGCGATTGTTCGAGGCATCGAGCAACTCGCCCGACAGGCGCGCGGCCATCGTGGTTTCGCTGCGGTTGCGCGCCGCGGTGATCAGCCAGCGGATCGCGAGCGCCTGCGCGCGGTCGGGGCGGACCTCGACCGGAACCTGATAGGTCGCGCCGCCGACACGGCGGCTGCGCACTTCGATGTTCGGGCGGATATTCGCCAGCGCTTCGTGGAACACGCCCAGCGGTTCCTTCTTGGCGCGGGCCTCGACCGCCTCGAGCGCACCGTAAACGATGCTTTCGGCGACGGACTTCTTCCCGTCCAGCATGACGCTGTTCATGAATTTCGAGAGCACGACGTCCCCGAAACGGGGATCGGGCAGGATTTCGCGGCGCTCAGGACGACGACGACGAGCCATGGGTAATTCCTTTTACAACAGCATCCCGGCGCAAGAGCGACCTCGGGATGACCAAATAGCCGAAAAAACGGTCCTTATTTCGGACGCTTCGCGCCGTATTTCGAACGGCTCTGCTTGCGGTCCTTCACACCCTGCGTATCGAGCACGCCGCGCAGGACGTGGTAACGCACACCGGGAAGGTCGCGGACACGACCGCCGCGGATCAGCACGACGCTGTGTTCCTGGAGGTTGTGGCCTTCGCCGGGGATGTAGGTGATGACTTCGCGGGCATTGGTCAGGCGGACCTTGGCCACCTTGCGGAGCGCCGAGTTCGGCTTTTTCGGGGTCGTCGTATAGACACGGGTGCAAACGCCGCGCTTTTGCGGGTTTGCGTCCATCGCCGGAACCTTGGACTTCACCTTCTGGGGAGTCCGGCCCTTGCGGACCAGCTGGTTGATCGTGGGCATGAATGCTTCACCTTTTTGTGTCCGCCCATCAAAGCGAACGGTTACTCTGCCGCGGGGGATGAAGCTCCGGCCCCGCCCCGCCGGAAATGGCGGAAAACGGCCGACCTGATAACAGCAAAAGACCCCGGCCGATCGCATGATCTTCCGGAGGCTCCATCCGCGCCAGCAATGTTCAAGCGCTGTTGTGACTCGAAAACCGCGACAAAGCGCCATTCCCGAACTGGCGGCCCTCTAGCCGCGAACGGCCCCCCGGTCAATGGGGTGCGCGCTCGGCGACCTATTCATCATCATAGATCGCCACCTCATGCACGCCGTCGCTGGTCAGTCGGCCGCGATACATGCCTTCGGTATTGAAGCTGAACGCCGAACGGCCGTCCGGCCCCGCGACGATCACCCCGCCCGATCCGCCGAGCGCCAGCACCTCGGCCATCACCGCGTCGGCCGCCTCTTGCAGCGATTCCCCCGCCAGCCGAACGCGCGCGCAGATTTCGTGCGCAACGCCGACGCGGATGAAATACTCGCCCGCCCCCGTCGCCGACACCGCACAGGCGCGATCGTCGGCATAGGTGCCCGCGCCGACGATCGGCGCATCGCCGATCCGTCCCCATCTTTTGCCCGTCAGGCCGCCCGTCGACGTGGCCGCGGCGAGATGGCCGCGCGCGTCGCGCGCCACCGCGCCGACGGTCCCGAACTTCTGGTCGATGTCATAGGAAGAAACGGCCTTCGCGCCCGCCTCGCGGCGCAGAAACTCGTCGATCTGCTCGCGGCGATGCGGCGTCGCGAACCAGGCGGGATCCATCTGCTCGACCCCGCGGTCGGCGCCGAAGCGGTCGGCGTCGGCACCGGTCAGCATGACATGCCGCCCGTCGCGCAGCACCGCGCGCGCCACCGCGACCGGATGGCGGCTCGTCGTCAACCGCGCGACCGCACCCGCCGCGCGCGTGCGGCCGTCCATGATCGCAGCGTCGAGTTCGTTGGTGCGGTCATGGGTGAAGACTGCACCGCGCCCCGCGTTGAACAGCGGGTCGTCCTCCATCAACTCGACCGCCGCCTGCACCGCGTCGAGCGCGCTGCCGCCTTTTGCCAGCACCGCCTGCCCCGCCATCAGCGCCGCGTCGATCGCCGCTCGATAGGCGGCGTCCTGCTCCGCCGTGATACGGTCGCGGCGGATGGTGCCCGCGCCGCCGTGAACGAGGAGCGTCCAACCGCCGGTCGTCGCCGGAGTCCCGGCCGTGTCGGCGCGCGTTTCGCCGGGCGGCGGCGCCACCGCATCGGCAAAGGGCTGCGGTGCGGCGGCCTGTGCGGCGGCGAGCGCGGCGGCGACAAGCGAAAGGATCATCGTTCATTCCTTGGCCAAGCGGGAGAGAAGCGAAGCATGCGGTTCAATCGACCACCCGGCCCCGCGCCATCACGAAATCGACCTTCTTGAGCACACGCACATCGGCGAGCGGATCGCTTGCGACCGCGATGATGTCGGCGCTCTTGCCCGGCGCGATCGTGCCGATCTGGTCGGCGAGACCGAGCAGGTCGGCGGCGTTCACCGTCGCGGCCTTCAGCGCCTCAACCGGGGTCATGCCGTGCTGGACCATCAGCTCGAACTCGTCGCCGTTGCGGCCGTGCTTCGACACGCCGGCATCGGTGCCGAAGGCGATGCGCACGCCGCGCGGCACAAGTTGCTCCAGGCTCTTGCCGGTGATCGCGATGCGCCACTGGATCTTGGCGAGCACATCGGGTTCATAGGCGTCCGGATTGGCGGCCAGCCGTTCCTTGTACCCGTTCACGGTCGAGAGCGTCGGAACATAATAGGTCTTGGATTTCGCCCAGGCGGCGATCGTCGCCTCGTCGAGGATCGTGCCATGTTCGATCGAATCGGCCCCCGCGGCGAGCGCGAGGCGGATGCCGTCGGCGCCGTGCGCGTGGACCGCGACCTTCTTGCCGAACATATGCGCGGTGTCGACGATCGCCTGCGCCTCGTCGTCGAACATCTGCTTGCCCAGGCCCGCCCCGATCCGGCTGTTGACCCCGCCGGTCGAGGCGAATTTGATGACGTCGGCGCCGCGCCCGATCTGGAGCCGCACCGCGCGGCGGCAATCGTCGGCGCCGTTGCACGTATTGCCTGCCCCTGCAAAGAAAGGGCGAAGCTCGTCGCGATAGCCGAGCGACCCGTCCATATGCCCCGCGCTGCCCGAAATGCTCGCCCCCGCATCGACGATGCGCGGCCCCTGCACCTTGCCCGCGCGAATCGCATCCCTGAGCGCCAGCGTCACCCCGTCGCCATCGCCGAGGTTGCGCACGGTGGTGAAGCCCGCGCGGAGCGTCTTCATCCCGTTGACCTCGGCATTGAACGCCTGCGCCGCGGGGCTGAGCGTGATCTCCTCGAGCTGGCCCGCGAGACCGCCCGTGTCGCTGGTCAGATGGACATGGCTGTCGATGAGGCCGGGGAGGACATATTTATCGCTGAGGTCGATCAGCGTCGCGCCCGCCCCGGCGGGTTGGTGGCCGTCGGCGATACTGACGATCCTGCCGCCCTCGACCACGATCGTCGCGGCGCCGCGCGCGGGCTTGCCCGGCTCGGTGAGCAAATGCCCGGCGTGGATCACGGTGCGCGCGGGCGCCTGGGCAGCGAGCGGCGTGGCGAGCGCCGCGCCGACCAGCGCGAGCAAAATCAGATGGAAAGGCTTCATCCTGCGTCCCCTATTCGGTGTCGCGGGCAGTTAAAGCCGATCAGAAGCCCATCGTAAAGCGCAGCGCGACCCCTTTGTCGTCGGGCATGGCGGCGATATGCCCCGGATCGCGGCGCCACCAGCCGTTGGCGACGACGTCGCCGCCGAACAGCGGCAGCGAATAGCTCGCCTCGACCACCAGTTCGCGGCCGGTGGGGGCAAGGTTATAGGCGCGGCGGCCGAAATCGGCGCGGCCGCTGGCATAGTCGTAAGCGACCGGGAGCATCAGGTCGATGCCGCCGCGCGCGACGCGCAGCGGCTGCGCGAACCGCAGCGCGGCGCGGTCGCCCGGCCGCACCAGTCCCGCCCTCGCGACGTCGAGCGAAAAGGCGCTCGACCAGAGCGCACCCCCCGCGACGAGTCCGCGCGCGTCAGGGCGCGTCCACATCTGGCGCCAGGCAGCGGCGATTTGCCAGCCGCGCGGTGCATCGAACGCCAGCCGTGCATCGCCGACCAGGCTGGTCGCGCCGCCCGCACCGAAAAGCGGGCCGAGCCGCGCGCCGAGCAGGCTGTCCGATTCGCGTAGCCAGCTCGCACCCAATGCTGCGCCCACCGGACCGAAGCGGCCGTCCCATGACGCGCCGAAGCGCTGATAACGACTGTCGCGGTGGAAACGATAGCGGAGCAGCGGGTCGTCATGCCAGCGCGAACCCGACACGAAACCACTCTCGCCATATATGTTAATATATTGATTTTTCTTGATATTATGCCGAACCAGCGTCCCGATTCCGGGGTTTGCGGCAAAGCCGAGCCCTTCGTGCGCGGCGTCGCCGATCAGCATCGCATGGCCGCTTTCGCCGCGCTCGCCCGCGAGCAGCCCTCCCGTCCCGCGCCCCGCCGCGAAGCCGAGGCGCGTGCGCGCGCCGAGCCGCGTCATCACCGAGGCGGCGAGCGCACGCGCACCCTGCGCGTCGTGAAAGGACAAGCCCGCAAGGGCGTCGCTGCCGCCCGCTCCCGGCGCGGTGACGAGCGACAGCGCCAGCGACCCATTCGCGGCGCTCTGCTGGCGGACGAGCCCGCCGATCGCGCCCGTCAGCTTGAAATCGGGGCGGCGCTGCGCCAGCGACTGGCCGAAATCGACATCGAAAGCGCGGCCGAAGCCATCGGTGACGAGTCCCGTCGCGCCGCCGCCGGCATCGCCCATCGGCCCGCCCAACAGGCCGAGCGGCGCGCCCAGCGCCACCGCGGTCGAGGTGCCCGCCAGCGTCGTCGCCCCCATCGGCTGAAAGGCGCGCGCGATATCGAGAATGCCCTGGCCATAGACGGCGTCGTCGCCCGCCGCCCCCGCATCGCGCGCCGATTGATAAAGCAGGTCGACGATCTGCTGGCTGGTCAGATTGGGGAAAGCCTGCGCGATCAGCGCGACGGCCCCGGCAACCTGCGGCGCGGCGAAGCTGGTGCCGTTGAGCAGGAACACGAAATTGCCCTCGGTCTTGAGCGCGCCATTTTCATAGACGCAGCACACGCCCTCGCCGAGCGCCGACAGATAGGAGGCGGCATAGGCCCCCGCGCGATTGCTGAAGTCCGAGATCGCGCCATTTTCGTCGACCGATCCGGCGATGATGACCAGCCCGCCGCCCGCATCGCGCAGCCCCTGCGCAAAGCGGCCGGGGTTGTTCGGGTCGTTGCCGCCCACGGTCGTATCGCCCTCGTTCCCCGCCGAGAGGATGACGATGATCCCCGCCGCGGTCGCGCGCGACACCGCCGCGCGGAGTGTCGCGCCCGGCGGATCGTCGCCGCCGAGCGAGATATTGACGACGCGCGCACCCGCGCTCACCGCACGGTCGAGTCCCGCCGCGATCGCGCTTTCGGGATAGCGACAGCCGCTTTCGTCGTTCGACGGATCCTCGGTCGCGCAGCTGCCGGGCTGGTCGGCGCGCAATACGAGCAGGTTCGCGTTGAAGGCGATTCCCATCGTGCCCGCATCGTTTTTCCCACCGAGCAGCACCTGCGCGACATTGGTGCCGTGGCTCCCCTCGCCGTCGATCCCGCGCGACCCGGCAAGGTCGGCCGAGAGTGGCGAGATGCGCCCGGCAAACTCGGGGCTGTCCACATCGATCCCGTCGTCGATCACCCCCGCCAATATCCCCTGCCCGCTCGCCCCCGCCCGATAGGCGGTGATCGCGCCATGGAAATTGACGCCGTCGGAACGGCGCACCTCGGCGGTGTCGAAATTGCCCGTCGGTGGCGGAGTCGGCGTGGGTGTGGGTGTCGGAGCTGGCGTCGGAGCCGGGGCTGACGGCGGGGCCGGGGTCGGCGAAGGGCCCGCGCCGCCGCCGCACGCCGCGAGCGTCAGCGAGGCGATGCCGAGCAGAAGCGGCAAAGGCCGCACCGCGATCCCCCGCATATCCTTGCGCCCTTTCGCGTCGGCCATCGCGATTCCCCTGATCCAGGTCATCCCGGCGAAGGTCGGGATGACGGCCAAGATAACATCATGCAGCTTTGGGCCATAGACATTGCCGGAAGGTAAAACGGACGGCCTTGCCCCTCCCCGTCCCACCCTCTATGCGCCACGCCATGCCGCCGCCGCTCGACCATATCGACGCCTGGATCTTCGATCTCGACAACACGCTCTATCCGCCCTCGGCAAAGCTGTTCGACCTGATCGACGAACGCATGGGCGCCTTCATCATGCGGCTGCTCGATGTCGACGCGGTCGAGGCGCGGCGCGTGCAGAAGCGATATTTCCACGACCATGGCACGACGATGGCGGGGCTGATGCGGCATCATGGTGTCAATCCCGAAGACTTCCTGGTCGATGTGCATGATATCGCGCTCGACCGGTTGACCCCCGACCCGCGGCTGCGCGCCGGGCTCGAACGGCTGCCCGGCCGTCGGCTGGTCTTCACCAACGCCGACGCCGATTATGCGGCGCGCGTGCTCGACGCGCGCGGGATCGCCGACCTGTTCGACGGCATCTGCGACATTCGTATCACCCGCTATACGCCCAAGCCCGACGCGGCGGCCTATGCCATGATGGTCGAACACCTCGGCGTCGAACCGGCGAAAAGCTTGTTCGTCGAAGATATGGCGCGCAACCTGACGCCGGCGAAGCGGCTCGGCATGACGACCGTGTGGCTGGACAATGGCAGCGAAAGCGGCCATCGGGGCCACCTGCCGGACCATGTCGATTTCCGCGCGACCGACATTGCCGACTGGCTCGATAACCTGCCTTCACCCTGGGGAATAGCATGACCACCGACCTGCAGAGCACGATCGAAGCCGCGTGGGAAGCGCGCGATACGCTGGGCCTCACCACCACCGGCGTGGTGCGCGAGGCGGTCGATACCGCGATTGCCGGGCTCGACGACGGCCGCTTTCGCGTCGCCGAGCGCGCCGAAGACGGCAGGTGGCAGGTCAACCAGTGGCTCAAGAAGGCAGTGCTGCTGTCATTCCGCCTCAACGACATGGCGATCATCGAGGGCGGCGCGGGCGGTGCGACCTGGTGGGACAAGGTTCCGTCGAAATTCGCCGGCTGGGGCGAAAATCGTTTCCGCGACGCGGGCTTCCGCGCTGTGCCCGGCTCGATCGTCCGCCGCGGCGCCTTCATCAGCAAGGGCGCGGTGCTGATGCCGAGCTTCGTCAATATCGGCGCCTGGGTCGGCGAGGGATCGATGGTCGACGCCTGGGCCACCGTCGGCAGCTGCGCGCAGATCGGCGCCAACGTCCACCTGTCGGGTGGCGCGGGGATCGGCGGCGTATTGGAGCCGTTGCAGGCCGGACCGGTGGTGATCGAGGACGGCGCCTTCATCGGCGCGCGCGCCGAGGTCGCCGAGGGCGTGATCGTGCGCGAGGGCGCGGTGCTGTCGATGGGCGTTTACCTCGGCGCCTCGACCAAGATCATCGACCGCGCGACGGGCGAAGTCTTCATCGGCGAAGTCCCCGCCTATTCGGTCGTCGTCCCGGGATCGCTGCCCGGCAAGCCGCTGCCCGACGGCACACCGGGGCCGTCGCTCTATTGCGCGGTGATCGTCAAGCGCGTCGACGCGCAGACGCGCGCCAAGACGGGCATCAACGAGCTGCTGCGCGATTGATTGCGGCGGGCGACAGGCAGGGGACGTCGGCGGCGGTCCAGTCGATGTCGTAGGTGGCCGGGACAAGCGTTCGCACCGGGCTGGGCGAGGCGCCGCCTGTCGGTTCGTAGAATATCCAGCCCTTGCTGTTGTCGAAAGCGGCAATCCGGTCATTATCCTGCAGTGCGCTCGCTGCGTCGATCTCGATCTGGTCGACGCGAAAACCGCGTATCATCCGTATCGAGCCATCGCGAACGTCGAACGCGCGATAATAATTCTGCCCGAAGATGCTGGTGTCGAAGCCCGACTTATAGGTCCAGTTCGCAGCATCGGTCGTCGACGGAAAGCGGAGCGTCGTCACGGCGCAAGAGAATTCGGGCTTGTTGGCGAAAGGCAGGGTCTGGTCCTGATCGTCCGGTCGCATCCGCTTTTCAGGGGGACTGAAACCGCCGCCGGGCAGCGCCAGCGACCGCCCGCCGTCGCCGTCGTCGTCCCAATCGACCTCCCACGCGCCGACAACCGTCAGCACGCTCGCTCCGGCCTTTGGGTCATAACGCAATTTGACATCTTCGACCGTCTGCCACGTGCTGCCGACCAGCTGCTGCCGCATTCCCGTCAGCAACTGGTCGGCGCTCAGGCCGGATAGTTGCGCATATTGCTGAAGTCCCGCGATTCCACGGGTAATCGTCGTATTCCGTATCCGTGCCGGCTGGTCGAAACCGGCACGTGCATCGATCTCGAACAACGTAATTTCGTCCGGCCGGTCGGCCGGTCGCCACTTCCGCTTTTCAAGCGCACTGCCCCGCAAGCTCAACGGCAAGACCCAGCGATAATCGATCACCGGATCAAGCGCCGGGGCCGCCACGGGCGGCAGCGTCCCGTCGAGCCAATATGTCTTGCCGTCGATCTGCGCGCGGACGAGCACATGGTCGAACAGCCCTGGATTGGGCAACCGCTCGTCGAAACCGTCGTCATGGCCCTGATTGTTGACAACCACGGCTTCGGCCCGAATGCCCAGTTCCGCGAGCAGCCCGAGCAGGAGCGCCGTCTTGCCCTTGCAATCGCCATAGCGGCGCTGCCAGGTTTCGTCGGCCGTGGCGGGCGTCAGGTTCCCGTTCCCAAGCCCGACGTAGATATAGTGGACATCCTGTTGAACCAGTTTGAGCGCGGCAGCCGCACGGTCGAGCGGACGGGTGTGCGCCGATGCGATCCGTTGCGCTTCGGCCTTGAGCGGCGACTTCCCGGAAATGCGTGCGGCCTCGACGTACAGCGGCGCAAAATGCCGCGACACGGCCGCCCAATCCGCGAAATCGCTGTACTCGACAATGCGTTGCCACTGATAGCGCGTCGGCGTGCCCTTGGGCGGCGTCAAGGTCGCGGGATTGTCGAACAGGAAATCGACGCGCTGCTCGCCGGTTTGCGCCACAGCCGCCATATCCGGCGTCATCCTTATGGCGGGCTTGGCGCCCTTGTCCCAGCTCAGCCCGAGGCGGAACCGGCCGGGCTGCGGACTGGGCAACAGAAAGAGCATCCCCGAATCGTTCTTCGCCAGCGTGGGGTCGTTCGACCGGGTGGTCAGGCCGACTTCAAGTTCGTCGCCGACGCGCAGATCGGGTACCCGCAGCACCGCGGTCAATATGCCGTCGAGCATGGCGGCTTCGAGCTGACCCTCGCGGCGCAAGATTTCGAAGGACGCATTTTTGAGCACGTCGATCGTCGCGCCGTCGCGATGCACATTGATCATATGCACGACCGGCGGACCCGAGACGGGGTTCCAGGCGATCGAAATATTGCCGAGTTGCAGGGCGTTGGGATGGAGTATCCGCATCCGATAGCCCAGATATTGCGCCTGCCCCCGATCGTCGAGATGGGCGACAATATCTTGACGGCGGACGAAGAGCAGTCCGCTTGCTCCCTCTGGAACCGGCATCAGGGCGGAGGGAACCGCCCAGTCTGGAGTCGGCCCACGCTTTACCCCGGTCTCCTCGGCTTTCGCCGACACATGCGCCAGCGCCAGCCCCAGCAATGCCCATCCCGTCTTGCGCAATTTTTCCCCCCGCAATTTCCTGACATCATGTCGAAAACTGGCCGGGACGCAAGACGGACATTCGGGTCACTCACCGTTCGCTGAGATAATAGCGCTCGCGCGCGCTCAGATCGTCGTTCAGCTCATAAACAATCGGCTGGCCCGTCGGGATTTCGAGGCCGGTGATGTCGGCGTCCGAAATGCCCGACAGATGCTTGACGAGCGCGCGCAGGCTGTTGCCGTGCGCCGAGATCAGCACCGTCTTGCCCGCCGCCAGTTCGGGGACGATCGCGGCCTCATAATAGGGAAGCACCCGCGCGATCGTGTCTTTCAGGCTTTCGGTCGCGGGAATCGCAATGCCGGCGTAGCGCGGGTCGGTCGACAGATCCCATTCGGACCCGGCTTCGAGCGGCGGCGGCGGAATGTCGAAGCTGCGGCGCCATATCCTGACCTGATCGTCGCCATGTTTCGCCGCGGTCTCGGCCTTGTCGAGTCCGGTGAGCCCGCCATAGTGGCGTTCGTTGAGGCGCCAGTCCTTGGTGACGGGGAGCCACAGGCGGCCCATCGCCTCGAGCGCGAGGTTCAATGTCTTGATCGCGCGCGTCTGGACCGAGGTGAAGCCGATGTCGGGGGCGACGCCCCTGGCCTTCATCAATTCGCCCGCAGCCCAGGCTTCGGCCGCGCCCTTTTCGGTGACATCGACATCCCACCAGCCGGTGAAGCGGTTCTCGAGATTCCACTGCGACTGGCCGTGACGGATGAGGATGAGCTGGGGCATGTCATATCCTTTGGATGGAGCGGTTTCGCCGCCCTTTAGCGCGGCTTTTCGGTAAAGGCCAACGCCCCTCTTGAAATGGTTTCGACGGCTACCAGATTGGCCTTATCCGGCCGCCGGAACGGGGTCGGGTGGTGATCGCGGGCGCGTTCCGCGGTCCCTTTGCTTCGCTTTGAACAAGGAAGGAATGCCTCATGCGTAACAGCTTTGACTGGACCCCCTATCGCCGTTCGACCGTCGGTTTCGACCGGCTCTTCGATTTCCTCGAAACCGGCGCGTCCAGCGCGGAAAATTATCCTCCGTTCGATATCGAAAAGGTCGCCGACGACCATTTCCGCATCACCGTCGCGGTTGCCGGTTTCAAAGCGGACGAGATCGACATCACCGCGCAGCAAAATATGCTGACCGTGAGCGGCCGCAAGGCACCGGTTGCCGAAGGCGAGGAACGACAGCTGCTCTATAGCGGCATTGCGACGCGCGCGTTCGAGCGCCGCTTCCAGCTCGCCGACTTCGTGCGCGTGGAACGCGCCGACCTTGCCGACGGACTGCTGACGATCGAGCTGGTCCGCGAAGTCCCCGAGGCGATGAAGCCGCACAAGATCGCGATCGGCGGCGGCGCCACGCCGGTGATCGAGGACAAGAAGGCCGCGTAAGCGTCGCCCGTGCCGATCGACATTATGGGGTCCGGAGTCCCTTCCGGGCCCCTTTTTATCGGGCGGTTTGCTTTCGCGCGTGGCGTCGGTGTCGCTTTTGTTTCGGTTCGCACAAATCCACGAAGCCACAAAGGGGCCTCGGGCCGCCAGGCCCTTTATCCAACACCGTCGCGCCCGGACGCCGCGGGCAGGAAAAAAGCCGCTTCGCGGCACGCGCTTCTTTGTGGCTTCGTCGCTTTGTGCAAGTCCCTATTACAAAGCGCGCGTCATAAAGCGGCTGAAGGGGTCGGGCCGATAGTCGGCAAAGGGCTCACAATCCTCGAACCCATAGCGGCGATAGAGCGCGATCGCGGGCTCGAAGGCTGCGCCCGACCCCGTTTCGAGGCTGAGCCGTTCGAGGCCGCGGCGCCGGGCTTCGGCGATGATATGGCCGAGCATCCGCGCAGCGACGCCCTGGCGCAGAAAGGCCGCGGCGGTGCGCATCGACTTGATCTCGCCATGCTTTGCATCGAGCATCTTGAGCGCGCCGCAGCCCGCGAGCGCGCCGTCCTTGTGGATCGACCAGAAGGTGACATCGCCCGCGCGCAGCCCGTCGAAATCGAGGAAGTGACAGCTTCCCGCGGGCGAGTTCGCGAGCATCCCTGCAAAATGCAGCTCGAGCAGCGCACGGATCGCGGCGCCCGACAGATCATCCTCGACGATCCGCCAGGCGTCGCTCACAAAATATGGTCCAGCGTCTGGAGGCAGGCGTGCGCGAGCCGCTTCGACCGTTCGGGCGACCAGCCCTGAACGGGATCGGGCAGGTCGCGATTGTCCTTGAACGGCATTTCGAGCGTCATCGACACCGCGCCGAAGCGTTCGGCGAGCTGCGTCGTCGACATCGACAGATTTGCCTGCCCCGGCGCCGATTCGGCATAGCCGAGATCGAGCTGGAAATCGGGGGTGTTCGCCGCGAGCGCGGCCTCGAACGCCTTATATTTCTCCATCTGCTCGGCTTTCAGCGACGGAATGCCCTCGAATCCCGCCAGAAAGACCGCCGGGATCGCTTCGTCGCCATGAACGTCCATCGCCCAGTCGACGCCGCTTTCGTCCATCGCATTCCGCACGCACAGCACTTCGGGGCTGCGTTCGGCGGTCGGCTCGTGCCATTCGCGGTTGAGGTTCACCCCCGCATAATTGGTGCGCAGGTGGCCACGGCGCGAACCGTCGGGATTCATGTTCGGCACGATATGAATACGGCATTTCTGCCGGAGCGAGCGCGCGTGCGGGTCGGCGGGGTCGGTGAGCATTTCGAGCGCACCCTCCATCCACCATTCGGCCATGCTCTCGCCCGGATGCTGGCGCGCATAGAGCCAGACCTGAATATCGCCGCTGCCCATTTCGAGGCAGTCGATCGGCTGGCCTTCAAGGCTGGTGCCAAGGCAGCGATAGGTCACGCCCTCGCATTCGGCGACCGATGCGATCAGGTCGTGGTGCCGCTCCAGCGAATAGGGCGCGAAATAGGCGATCCAGAGCAGCGGGCCCTCGGCCGTGTGCCGGATGGTCAAACGGCCCCCGTCCACTTTGGCATCATAGGCCGTGTCGAGGCGGAACCAGCTTTCGCGATCATAGCTCGCGCACGCCGCATAGCCGGGCCAGCCGTCGGGGTAGGCCGAGGCTTCGAGACCGGTGATCGCAAGGTCGAGCGGGTCGCCGACGGAGCAGGCGACGCGAAAATGGAACCACTGGAAAAAGTCCGATTCGCGATCCTTGCGGATCGACAGGCGGGCGGACGTCCCGTCGATGGCGTCCACGACGATGTTGCCGCTGTCGAAAGCGGCGTTGATGGTGATGGTCATGGGACGCTGATAGTGCGTCCCGATTCGCCGGGGAAGTCCTTGAATAGGGCTTCGGCCAATTTCGCCGCGGCAAGGCTCGGCTGGCTGGCGGGCGCCTTCACCGGAACCGCGGTCAGCGCGCGGCCCTCCCACAGCGCCTGACCCGTCGCGGCATCGTCGATGCGCACCGAAAGCTGGAGATCGACCATGCGTCTGGAGCCGCCGCCAAGGTTGATCCCCACGCCGAGCCCGACACCCGAACCATAGCTGCCCGTCGAACCGCCGACGCCGACCGACACCGGCGATCGCTTGCCCACGCTTTCGTGCGTCGCACGGTCGAAACCGATGCGGACCTTGAGCGGCGCACGCGCGCCGTCGGGCGCGGCAACGAGGCCCTGCAATTGAAGCTGGCGTTCGACCGCGCCGCGATAGCTGGACCATTCCAGCGAGGGCGCGGCGGCGCCCGGCATCGCCGCGGCGTCGCCCAGCGGCGCGGTATCGACGGTGTAGCGCGTCCCCGGCGCCCAGCCCGCCACGGCATTGCTGTGAAAACGGGTGACCTCGACCGGCGGAACGGCGGTGGCGCAGCCGCCGAGCGCAAGCGCCGCTGCGAAGGGCAGGGCGACGGAAAGATGACGCATCATGCCTGTATCATGCGCCAGCATTCATGGCTTGGCAATGAACAGGATATCGGCGTCCAAAGGACACGCCCAACCCGAATCGTCATCCCGGCGACGGCCGGGATCTCGACGGTGCGTCATATCGCGACGATGAGATCCCGGCCTTCGCCGGGATGACGAATTGGCGGTGCGGCAACGGCCGCTATCGAATCACCGGTAGAAGATGTGATTGTCGATCTGCGCGATGCGCGTCTTGCGCCAGCCAGGCGAGACATAGCGCGCGTGAAAGAAAAGCGCGCCCGGCGCGTGATTCTTCCAACTGCCGTCGAGCGCGATCTGCGCGATCGCCACCGCCGTGTCCCACTGCGCGCCTTCGCGGATCGCGGGCATCCGGCCGCCGCGCACGAAACTGAACTGGCGCTTCTGGTGAACGACGCCGCACAGGCTGGCAGGGAAGCGTCCCGACCGCGCGCGATTGATCACGACATGCGCGACCGCGAGCTGGCCGGGGAGCGATTCGCCGCGCGATTCGAAATAGACCGCCCCGGCCAGGCAGCGCAGCTCGCCGTCGATCGTGGCGGGCTTTGGCGTCGCGGCGACAAGCGCCGCGAGCGACGCCGCGGTTACCGGCGGCGTGTTTTCACTTTCGGGGGCGGCGTCGCGCTCGGGATCGCCTTGTTCCTCGACGGGCAACTCGGCCTCGGTCGGCAAATCCGCCTTTTGCGCCTCGGGCGCCGCGGCGCCGGGCAGGGTGATGGCGGGAAGATTGGCGTCGGCAGCAAGGTCGCTTGCAAAGCCGGGTTCCGCCAGAAGCAGCATGGTGGCGGCAGTCATGCCGACGGCGGCCACGCTGGCCACGTTCAGAATGCGACTCATATTGTCCGTCAAAAGTGCGGCCGATGAACCGAGCCTCTCAAGAACAGACGGGGGACTTTGATCCTGTATCGCCGCCTGCGGTCATCGTCCGACTGCGTGTCCAGTCCGTTTTCTCGGGAGCATGGCATGGCGATGCAACCCGCGGACCGACCTTCGCGTTATCGAATGGGCGCCAGCTATTGTGCACCGCAACAGAGTCAAGTTAACGCGCCCCACTCCGCGACGAGTCGTGCCGCATCTGCGATGTCCAGTTCGACGACCCACAGATCGGGATCGGCCTTTCGCCGCCGCTCGCGATAATTGGCGCGGGATTCACGATCCTGGGCGTCCGCGGGGCCGACTTCCTCCCATATATATTTGCCGTCGGCCGAAAATCGCCGTTCGAGCAGCGGGCCAGGCTCGCCGCGGTCGCTGCACTGGACCAGAATGACACCCGCGGTGTCGTCGCCTCTGGCCAGCACGGCCGCGAAGCCGCCCGCCGCTTCGGTGCGGCGCAGCAACAGATCGACAAGGAAACGGCTTTTGAGCCGCATGTCAGCCCCCGCCAATGCGAAGGCGGAGGTTCATCGCCGAATATCTCGTCCTGAAGCGAGGGAGACCGAAATCGTGGCGGCGCGCGATGGGCCCCCGCCTTCGCGGAGGCCCGACCGATCGCTCGTCAGGCCGCGTCACGCGCTTCGGTGTCGACGAGCAGCGCGTAAAGCGCTTCGTCATTCTTGGCGCCGCGCAGCCGTTCGGCGATCGCGTCGTTGCGCAGCATCCGCGACACGCCGGCGAGCGCCTTCAAATGGTCAGCGCCGGCATCGAGCGGCGAAAGCAGCACGAAAAGCAGATCGACCGGCAGGCCGTCGACCGCGTTGAAATCGATTGGTCGTGCAAGCTGGAGGAACAGGCCGCGCACACCGCCAAGATCGGCCAGCTTGGCGTGCGGCAGCGCGATACCCCGGCCGAATCCTGTCGATCCCAACCGTTCGCGTTCGAGCAAGGCTTCGCTCACTTCGCCGGCATCGAGGCCGAGCGATCGGCTGGCGAGATCGCCGATGAAGGGGAAAAGCGCCTTTTTCGAATCGATCTGGACGTGCGCGCGCACCGTCGCCGGATAGAGAAGAGAAGAAAGATTCATCGTCGGATCAAATCTTGTAAAACGCCGGACACCGCCAGAAACAGGGGCTGGCTAGCGATCGCGGATCTGTCGTGGCAGGCCCGCCGCCATCCGGGCTTCGGGCATCGTTGGGCGCGGCCCTTAAGCCGGATGGCGGATAAAATCCAGTCCTATCGTGGTTCGACCCACCCGATGGTGCCGTCATCGCGGCGATAGACCATATTGTGTGCGCCCGTCTTGCTGTTGACGAACAACAGCGCATTGGTGTTGCGCAAGTCGAGCATCATCACCGCGTCGGAGACGCTGCTGTTGGGGATGTCGACGCGCGTTTCGGCGATGATCGCCGGCGCGTCGCCCGCCTCTTCCTCTTCGGCGCCGGGATCGAAAACAGTGTAGCTGGCATTTTCCTCGATCTCGTCGATGGTCGGCGAGGGTTCGGCCGGTCCGTTGTTGCGATCCTTCAAGCGTCGCATATAGCGCCTGAGCTGCTTTTCGATGCGGTCGGCCGCGCCCTCGAACGCGACATGCGCGTCCTGCGCCTGGCCATGGCCCTTCAGCACCAGCCCCTGCATGACATGCGCGACAATGTCGCACTGGAAACTGTCGTGCGGACCCTTGCCGAAGGTCGCGTGAGCGCTGATCGCGCGCGAGAAATATTTGTCGGCAATCGCGTTCATCCGGTCCGCGACATGCGCCTGCAGCGCTTCGCCGGTTTCGATCTGATGGCCAGAGACGCGGATTTCCATTTTTCTTCTCCTTCTATGGCCGGCGCGACGACAATGGGGGAGTCGTCACACCGTATCGAGCCACAGCGGCTGGTTGAGCCCTGCGACGAAATCGGCGTGGCGCGCGAGTTCGGCAGCCGACGCCATATGCGGTCTCGGTTCGCGAAAGGGTCGCGCCGGACCGCGCGGCGCGACCGGGCCCGCTGTCGACGCGGCCGTCGGCGCGGCCGCGGATGCGAGGCCAAGGCCGATCTGCCGCCCGCCCGTCATTTCGATATAGAGATGCGCGAGCAGCTCGGCGTCGAGCAGCGCGCCATGCTTGATGCGGTGGCTGCGGTCGATGCCGTAGCGGGTGCAGAGCGCATCGAGACTGTGCTTGGCGCCAGGATGCAGTCGCCGCGCCATCTGCACCGTGCAGCACATGCGCGCCATGTCGAGCGCGGGCCGCCCGATCCGCTCGAGCTCGGCGTTCACAAAGCCGAAATCGAACGCCGCATTATGCGCGATCAGCGGCGCGTCACCGAAAAAGTCGAGCAGTTCGTCGACCCGCGCCGCAAAGAGCGGCTTGTCCGACAGGAACTGGCTCGACAGGCCATGCACCGCTTCGGCCGCGGCGGGCATGTCGCGCTCGGGGTTGAAATAGGCGTGGAAGGTAACGCCCGTTTCGCGTCGATCGACCAGTTCGACACATCCGATTTCGACCAGCCGGTCCCCCGTCCTGGGATCGAAACCCGTGGTTTCGGTATCGAAAATAATCTCGCGCATCGAAGCAATAATCTGGACCCTATCGCGCGTGGAAACAAGAGGCGATGAAGCGAATCTGACGGTGCGTTTCGCTTTTCGGTCGGCCCGTCTCGATGATGAAATCGGCGCGCGCGCGTTTGACGCGGTCGGGCACCTGCAGGCGGCGGATCGCCTTCAGCTTCGCGGCGGTCATGCCGGGGCGACGCATCACGCGCCGACGCTGCATCCAGGCGGGCGCGGAGACGACGGCGATCGCGCCGACGCGCCGCCAGCCGCCTTTTTCGAACAGCAGCGGGATGTCGAGCACCACCACGTCGCGCGCACGGTGCCTGGCGAGAAAGCGTTTCTGCGCGCGGAACACGGCCGGATGGACGATGGCTTCGAGCGCCGCGAGTTCGTGTGTATTGCCGAGCACGCGCGCGCCCAGCTTCTGCCGGTCGACGCCGCCGGGGCCGGTCGTCCCCGGAAAGCGCGCCTCGATCGCCGCAACCAGCGCGCCACCGGGGCCTTGCAGCCGATGCACCTCGGCATCGGCATCGAAGACGGGGACGCCCTCGCGCTCGAACATCGCCGCCGCGGTCGATTTGCCCATGCCGATCGAGCCGGTGAGGCCGAGCAGGAAGGGGCGGCGGAGCGGCAGGTGCGGGCGCTTGAAATGGCTCATGCGAAATATCTTACGCGACCAGGAGCGCGCGCAGCTCGTCGTCGCGGCCTTCAGGCGGCGGCGCCCCGAAAAACAGCTCGAAGGCAAGCGCCGCCTGGCCGATCAGCATGTCGAGCCCGTCGACCGTGGCGAGCCCTCGCGCTTCGGCCGCGTTGAGGAGGCCGGTCCGAAGCGGCGAATAGACGAGGTCGTACACGATCGCATCGCCCGGCAATGGCGACAGGTCGAGGTCGAGCGGCGGGTTTCCGGTCATGCCAAGGCTGCTCGAATTGACAAGCAGCGACACCGGCGGAAGCTGCGCATCGAGCCCGGCGACCTCGCCCTTGAGGCCGAAGGTGGCGAGCAGGCCCATCGCCTTGAGCGGGCTGCGGTTGAGGATCGTTACCGGCCCGACCTTCGCCCGCGCAAGCGCGAACAGCACGGCACGCGCCGCGCCGCCCGCCCCGACAACCGCGACCGGCGCTCCTTCAAGGTCAAGCTCGGCGAGCGGCGCATAGAAGCCCGCAGCGTCGGTGTTGGTGCCGATGACCGACCCGTCGGGCTGGCGCACAACCGTGTTCATCGCCCCGATGGTGCCGCGAATGTCGCCCGGATCGTCGACGAGATCCATGATCGCCTGCTTATGGGGCATGGTCACGTTGCAACCGCGCCAATCGGCGTCGGCGCGGGCCCCCGCGATATAATCCGCAAGCGCATCAACCGGCACGTGGAAGCGCCGGTAATCGCCTGCGATTCCGAGCGCATCGAGCCAGAAATTATGAATCAGCGGCGATTTCGACTGGGCGATAGGGTCGCCAATGACCTCGGCGTAGGGCTTGCTCATTGCGGGGCGTGCCCGGTGGCACGCAGCCACGCCAGCAAGGGAAGCATCGGCATGCCGATGATGGTCCAGGGGTCGCCTTCGACCCGGTCGAACAATTGCACGCCCGCTCCCTCGATCTCGTAACAGCCGACGGTCCGGCGGATGCCGTCCCAGTTCCGCGCGACATAGTCGGCGATGAAGGCGTCCGACAAGGGGCGCATCCACAGCCTTGCCTCGCCGATCGCGCGCCAGACGGGCGCCCCGTCGCGCGCCGCGACCGCGGCGCTGAACAGCCGGTGGCGGCTTCCCGCCATCCGGCGGAGATGGTCGGCGGCCTCTTCGGGGCTTGCCGGTTTCGTAAGCATCGTCCCATCGTCGAGCGCGAGCGTCGAATCGGCGCCGATCACCGTAACGCCCGAAAGCCGCGACGCGATCTTGACCGCCTTCGCTTCGGCCAGCGCGTCGGCAATGTTGCGCGGCGTCTGCCCCGCCGCGCGCAGCGAAGCGGTGAGCGCTTCTTCGTCGATATGCGCGGCCGTCGTCTCGAACGCCAGCCCGGCGGCGCGCAGCATCGCGGCACGGCCGCTGCTTTGCGAGGCGAGAACGAGCCCGCTCATGCGCTGGCGCGGTCCTCGACCAGCTTGATCACCGCCGCCGCGGTTTCCTCGATCGAGCGGCGCGTGACGTCGATCACCGGCCAGCCGTTGTCGGCGAACATGCGCCGCGCAAAGGCCAGTTCGGCCTTGACGCGCTCATCGTCGACATAGCTCGTCTCGGGCGTCTGGTTCAGCGAGAGCAGCCGGTTGCGCCGCACCTGAACCAGCCGGTCGAGTCCCGTCGTGAGCCCGACGACCATCGGGCGCTTCAGGTTGAACAGCGCGCTCGGCGGCGGCGATTCGGGGACGATCGGGATATTCGCGGTCTTGAACCCGCGGTTGGCGAGGTAGATGCTTGTCGGGGTCTTCGAGGTGCGCGATACACCGGCAAGGACGATGTCGGCCTGTTCCCAATTTTCCCAGCCGATGCCGTCGTCGTGCGCGACGGTGAACTGGATCGCCTCGACGCGCGCAAAATAGGCGGCGTCGAGAACATGCTGGCGTCCGGGCCGCGCCTTGGCTTCCTGTCCCAGCATCCGCGACAAGGCGTCGGTTACCGCGTCGAGCGCGGCCACGGTGGGCAGGTTGAGCATTCCCGCGCGGCGCTCGAGGCTGCTGCGCAGCTCGCCGTTGACGAGCGTGAAGAGGATCATGCCGGGGCTCGCCTGCACTTCGGCCATGATGCGGTCGAGATGCGATTCGGATCGCACCATCGGCCAGAAATGGCGCACCACCTCGACATCGTCGAACTGCGCGATCGCCGCCTTGGCGATATTTTCGAGCGTTTCGCCGGTGGAATCGGATATGAGGTGCAGGTGAAGGCGGCTCATCGCCCCGCTTTCGGGCGCAGGGGGGAAAAAGGCAATAGCAACCGTCGTCCCGGCGAAGCCAGGGGTGTTCTCGGCCTTGCTCAATCTCTCCAGCGGTCCCCGTCTTCGCGGGGCGACGGTTTGGGCTGTGGATAAGTTTGGCAAAAGCGCCGGGATGATTTCGGCACGCGCAATTGATCCCCAGGCGCACCGATTCCGCTCCATCGCTTATCCACATGGGATGAATCTTATCCACATGCTGTGAATAAGGGGCAAAGCGAGCCGCGACTCTCTGAGTGATGCCCGTGAACCGGGAGTCAAGCTGTTGGCAAAACGGGCGTCCCGGCCTAAAGCCGCCCTTGTCCGCCGACCAACAAACCACAACAATTTTATTCAAGATTATATATGAAGAGAGAAAGAGGGGCCGCGTGAAGGCGTCACCGAAGAAGCTGCTCGCGACGCTGCGCGGAGTGCGGCAGGAGCGCCCGCCGCTCTGGCTGATGCGCCAGGCCGGGCGTTATCTGCCCGAATATCGTGCCCTTCGCGAAACCAAGGGCGGATTTCTCGAGCTTTGCTACGACCCCGATGCCGCCGCGGACGTGACGCTGCAGCCGATCCGGCGTTTCGGGTTCGACGGCGCGATCCTCTTCTCCGACATTCTTGTCATTCCGCACGCGCTCGGCCAGCATCTGTGGTTCGAGGCGGGTGAGGGGCCGCGGCTCGCGCCTCCGCTCGTCGACAGCGCCTTGACGTCACTCGAAGCCGCGCCGCAGCGGCTCGACCCGGTCTATGCGACGGTCGCGCGCGTCGCAGGATCGCTGCCGGGCGAAACGACCTTTCTCGGCTTTGCGGGAAGCCCGTGGACCGTCGCCACCTATATGGTCGCGGGACAGGGGTCGAAGGACCAGGCGGCGGCACGGCGGATGGCGTTCGCCGATCCCACGGCTTTCCAGACGATCATCGACGCGATCGTCGAGCTTACGGTCGTCTATCTGGCGGGCCAGATCGAACATGGCGTTGACGCCGTGCAGCTCTTCGACAGCTGGGCGGGCAGCCTCAGCCCCGCCCAATATGAACAATGGGTGATCGCGCCCAACGCCGAAATCGTCCGGCGATTGAAGGCGCTGCACCCCGATACACCGATCATCGGCTTTCCCAAGGGGGCCGGGGGCAAGCTTCGCGCCTATGCCGACGAAACGCGTGTCGACGCGATCGGGCTCGACGAGACGGTCGATCCCGCCTGGGCCGATGCCGCCTTGCCGCCACATCTGCCGGTGCAGGGCAATCTCGATCCGCTCGCGCTCGTCGCGGGCGGCGCCGCGCTCGACAGCGCGATCGACCATATCCTTGCGGCTTTTCCGTCGCGCCCCCATATCTTCAACCTGGGCCATGGGATCGTTCCCGACACCCCGATCGCCCATGTCGAACATCTCATCAAGCGCGTCCGCGGCGGATAATATGGCAGACTGGGCGGGATTTCTGGGAGCAACCATGCTTTGGGTCAAAGCCGCGCATGTCATTTTCGTGATTTTCCTGATGGCCGGCCTGTTCATGATGCCGCGCTTCTTCGTCTATCACCAGCAGGCGGCCGTCGGGTCCGACGAGGACAAGAAGTGGATCGAGCGCGAGGACCGGCTGCGGCGGATCATCCTCAATCCGTCGCTGATCATCGTCTGGATCTTCGGGCTGACGCTCGCCTTCAACGGCAATTATTGGGGCGAGACCTGGTTCATCGCCAAATTCATCCTCGTGCTCGCGCTGTCGGGCTATCACGGCTGGCTGATCGGCTATTTCAAGAGGCTCAGCAAGGGGGAGCGGCCGCTCACCGAAAAGCAGCTGCGGATGCTCAACGAGGTTCCCGGCGTCGCCGCGGCGATCATTGTCATCCTTGCGGTCGTCCGGCCTTGAAGCCTCCGACGTTTTTGAGGATTGGCGGCTGACGACCGGTAGTTGCCCTCAACTTTATCGTCATCCCGGCGAAGGCCGGGATCTCACCCTTTCGGTTTGTCGCACCGGCGAGATCCCGGCCTGCGCCGGGATGACGGAAAAGGGAAGGCCCGGAATCCACCCCGAAGCCGCCGTCATCGATCCCCCGGAAAAACCGCTTTCCTACCTTGGTGTGCCGTGCCAGCCTGCACGGGTTCGTGTCACCGTCCGCGTCGGCTTTCCCTCCACCGCAAGCCCCGTCCTAAAGCGACAAAGGAGACAGATTCGTCGCATCCGTCCGTATATTTTGTCGCTTTAGGACGCATATCGCGCCGCCGCGTCTCGCCTTAAAGCCACAAAGGACACAGAATCGAATCGCCCGTGCGGGACTTTTGAGGCTTTAGCGACGGGCCCGGTCCATCCCGACCCATCGCAGCCGCGATTGACTTGGCGCGCGGCGGGTTATAGGGGCCGGTCAATCCCGCATCCCAGGCGGGCGGTGCGTCCCCCGCGCCGAAGCTATCATCGGCGGCCGTCCCCCGGCCGGATAGGCACCCGGCGGTGCAACGAACTTTAGTCTGATTTTCTCCCGAATATCTGTCCGGAATCCATCCATGCATCTGAAAGAACTCAAGACAAAATCGCCCGCGCAACTCGTCGAGATGGCCGAGGAACTGGGCGTCGAGGGCGCATCGACGATGCGCAAGCAGGATCTGATGTTCTCGATCCTGAAGGAACTCGCCGAAGAGGGTGAGGAGATCATCGGGTCGGGCACGATCGAGGTCCTGCCCGACAGCTTCGGTTTCCTGCGCTCGTCCGACGCCAATTATCTCGCCGGTCCCGACGACATCTACGTCTCGCCGAACCAGGTTCGCAAATATGGGCTGCGCACCGGCGACACGGTTGAGGGCGAGATTCGCGCGCCGCGCGACGGCGAGCGCTATTTCGCGCTCACCAGGCTGATCAGCGTCAATTTCGATGATCCCGATGTCGTGCGCCACCGTGTCAATTTCGACAACCTCACGCCGCTCTATCCGAACCAGAAGCTGTCGCTCGACACCGTCGATCCGACCGTCAAGGACAAGTCGGCGCGCGTCATCGACCTCGTCAGCCCGCAGGGCAAGGGCCAGCGCGCGCTGATCGTCGCGCCACCGCGTACGGGTAAAACCGTCCTGCTCCAGAATATCGCCAAGGCGATCACCGACAATCACCCCGAGGTGTATCTGATCGTCCTGCTCGTCGACGAACGGCCCGAGGAAGTCACCGACATGCAGCGCAGCGTGAAGGGCGAGGTCGTTTCCTCGACCTTCGACGAACCCGCGACGCGCCACGTCCAGGTCGCCGAAATGGTGATCGAAAAGGCCAAACGGCTCGTCGAGCACAAGAAGGACGTGGTCATCCTGCTCGATTCGATCACCCGCCTTGGCCGCGCCTACAACACCGTCGTCCCTTCGTCGGGCAAGGTGCTGACCGGCGGTGTCGACGCCAACGCGCTCCAGCGTCCCAAGCGCTTCTTCGGCGCGGCGCGCAACATCGAAGAAGGTGGTTCGCTTTCGATCATCGCGACCGCGCTGATCGACACCGGCAGCCGCATGGACGAAGTCATTTTCGAAGAGTTCAAGGGCACGGGCAACTCGGAAATCGTGCTCGACCGCAAGGTCGCCGACAAGCGCATCTTCCCCGCGCTCGACGTCGGAAAATCGGGCACGCGCAAGGAAGAACTGCTCGTCGAGAAGGACAAGCTCAGCAAAATGTGGGTGCTGCGCCGCATCCTCATGCAGATGGGCACCGTCGATGCGATGGAGTTCCTGCTCGACAAGATCAAGGATTCCAAAACGAACGAAGATTTCTTCGATTCGATGAACCAATAGGCAAAGGGCGGGTTAAGCAAAGATGCTGGATATCTTGATGCAGGTCGGCGCGCACGCCGGCGGATTTGGCGGGCCCGCGGGCATGTGGGACGCGATCGTTCACGATTTCTCGAACATTACGGAGCCCGCGGCCTTCGCTGCCTTTCTGCAAGTGCTGATGATCGACATCGTGCTGGCGGGCGACAATGCCATCGTCGTCGGCGCGCTCGCGGCGGGACTTCCCGCCGACCAGCGCCGCAAGGTGATCGTCATCGGCGTGCTCGCTGCGCTGGTGCTGCGCATCGCCTTCGCGCTCGTCGTCACGCAGCTGATGCAGATCGTCGGGCTGATCTTTGTCGGCGGCCTGCTGCTCATCTGGGTGGCTTGGAAAATGTGGCGCGAACTGCGCGACGGCGGCCATTCGGCGGGGTCTCCGGAAATTGTCGGCGACGAACATTCGGGTCTCCGGCCCGCCAAGAGCTTTGCCGGCGCCGCCTGGGCGGTTGCCGTCGCCGACGTCAGCATGAGCCTCGACAATGTGCTCGCGGTCGCCGGTGCGGCGCGCGACCATCCCGGCATCCTGATCGTCGGCCTGATCTTCGCGGTGGCGCTGATGGGTGTCGCGGCGAACATCATCGCCAAATATATCGAGCGTTATCGCTGGATCGCCTATCTCGGCCTTGCCGTGATCGTCTATGTCGCATTCAAGATGATCTACGAAGGCTGGATCGACCCCAGCGTCGGCATCGGTACGCTCTTCGGCTGAATCTCTTCGGTGAGTCGAGTCTTTTCGGTCACAGTTTGACTCAAAATGGATTCGGTTCACCGATTGGGGGATTCTCTTTCGGCAGTTTTGTGAGAGTATCCTCCAATCGGAGGAGGTCGGTTCATGGACCAGCTACAAGCCGAGGTTGATCGCAATTACGATTGGTTTCAGCGTAACTTGAAAACTTTCCTTGTCGATCATGACGGGGATTATGCAGTGTTGCGTGGCGAAGCGGTGCACGGATTTTATCAATCGCCCGGCGAGGCATTGCGGACTGCACTCGCTCAGTTTCCCGATCGAATTTTTTCGATTCAGCAAGTCGTCGACGAACCTCTCGATCTAGGATTTCTATCGCTTGCCGTCGATTGAGGGCCGACACGACGGGCGACGCATCGTCACCGATGTTGCGGTGTTAGCTGCGGAGAATCCGGCGGACCTCAGCCATGTGATTGGTCGAGCGCTGATCGATACCGGTGCCACAAGCAGCGGGGTCGGACCAACTATCGTCACGCAACTTGGTTTGCGGAGCTACGGAAAGAGGCCGCTCGGGTCTGCGACCGACGAACGCATGATGCCTTATTATTTTTTTCGGTTGGGTTTCCTTGGGTATCGCGACGCAAATGGAATGATCGAAACACACGCATTTCCTTATGTTATAGGTGAGTGTGACGGGTTCGGCTGGCCGATGGCGCGTCATTTTGACGTCATTATCGGAATGGATGTCCTCGGAAAATGTCGGTTTACAGTCGATCGCAATTTTTGGTCGATCGAGTTCTGACAATAGAGTTATGGGATGCTTGAAGCCTCCCGTCGATTTCCCATCTCTCGGACATGTCAGCTCTCCACATGACCCGCGTTGCCGTCGGTTGTTCCGATTATCCGGCACTGCAGGCGCGGATCGCTACCTATGCGTGCGACGGCGAAGTCCGCTTTACGACGCGGTTCAGGCCAAAGCGCGCCGACGAGCTGATCGGCGGCAAGCTGCATTTCATCGTCAAGCATATGCTTGTCGCCCGTGCCCGGATCCTGCGTTTCGAGGATCGCAGCGACGGGCGGGTCGATATCGTTTGCGCTGCCGATCTGGAGCGCGTGTATCCGCAGCCAAAGCGCGCGCATCAGGGGTGGCGCTATCTGGCCGACGCCGACGCGCCCAAGGGGCTGGAGGATGGAAGCGGCATCGACGAGCTGCCGCCCGAACTCTATCGCGAACTCGCCGGGCTCAGCCTGATCTAGCCCGCCTGCGCCGCAAGCATCGCGGCCATTCTTTCCCAGACCTTGTTGATGGCCTTGAGCGGACGAACCATCACCTTGAAATCACTTATTTTTCCTTCGTCATTCCAGCGGATGATGTCGACGCCGTTGATCTGGATGCCGTCGAGCTCGGTCTGGAACTCCAGCATGGCCTGATCGCCGTCGACGATCTCGCGCAAATAGCGGAAATGCTCACCGCCGAGGACGTGGCTCGCCGCGTGGAGATAGGCAAAGACCTTGTCTTGCCCCTCCTGCGGGGTGTGGACGACGGGTGAGTGGAACACTGCATCGTCGGCGATCAGGCTCCGCAAGGTCTGCGGGTCGCCGCCGCCCGCCATATAGGCGTGCCAGGCGGCGAGCCCCCGATGCGCGCTCATGCCAGATGCTCGGCGAAAAAAGCCCTGGTGCGGCTATCGGCGAGCTTCGCCCCCTCGTCGTTGCGGCGATTGCCCGTCGTCGCGGCGAAGCCGTGATCGAGGCCCGGATAATCGTGGAGCGTCACCTTCGGATGCGGATCGAGCTCGTCGTGGATCCGCTTTTGCGCGGCATCGTCGACCAGATGATCCGCGGTCGGGATATGGAGCATCAGCGGGTTGGCGATCGCATGGCTTTCGTTCAGCATCTGGTCGATCATCACGCCATAATAGCCGACCGACGCATCGATGTCGGTGCGTGCGGCGGCCATATAAGCAAGGCGACCGCCAAGGCAGAAGCCGACGCATCCGACCTTGCTCGCGCCCTGGCTGCGGAGCCAGCGGATCGCCGCTTCGATGTCTTTCACCCCGTCGTCGGCGTCATATCGACCGAAATAGCCGAAAGCCTCGTTGAGTTCGGCCTCGATGTCGGGGTCAAGCTCGACTCCGGGGGCGAAACGCCAGAAGATGTCGGGCGCGATCGCCAGATAGCCCTCGGCCGCCCAATCGTCGCATTTCTGGCGGATGCCCGCGTTCACCCCGAAGATTTCGGGGATGACGATGACCGCGCGCGAGCTGTCGGCGTCGGGGCGCGCGACATAGGCGGGAATCTGGTTCGTCCCGTCGAGCGCGGGTATGCTGATGTTCGTCGCGGACATGGCGGGGGCTCTCCTGACTCTTGCTTCTTGGCGGTGAAAGCGCGAAGCTAGCGGCGCCGCGGCTATGGCTCAAGCGGCTTACCATGACGGGGGCGGAGACAGGCGATGAAATTCCATATCGAGATCGATTGCACCCCCGAAGAGGCGCGGCGGCTGTTCGGCCTTCCCGACCTCGAACCGCTCCACGACATCTATCTCGATCGCGTCAAGGAACTGATGGCCAAAGGCATTACGCCCGAGATGGTCCAGGCGATGGTCAGGAGCTGGGTGCCGATGGGCGAAAGCGGGCTTGGGCTCGTCCAGTCGCTGCTCGGCCAGTTCGGCGGCGGCCTGATGGGCGGCGTGGCGAAAAATGGCGACGCGAATGACGGCAAACCCGCCAAGGGGCGCAAAAGCTGAACCAGGCGCCAGCAAGCGATACGATTTTCGCGCTGTCGAGCGGGATGCCGCCCGCCGCGATCGCGGTCGTGCGGATCAGCGGGGTCGATGCCGCCAAGGCGTTGCAGGCGTTGGCAGGGCGACTGCCGGTGCCCCGACAAGCTTCACTCGTCAGGTTGACGGACCCCGACGGCGGGGCGCTCGATCATGCGCTGATCCTCTGGTTTCCGGGGCCGGCGACCGCGACCGGCGAAGACCTCGCCGAACTGCACCTGCACGGCGGGCGCGCGGTGGTCGCGGCGGTGGAGGCGGTGCTGGCGGCCATGCCGGGATTAAGGCGCGCTGCGCCGGGCGAGTTTACGCGGCGGGCGTTCGAGAATGGACGGATCGACCTTGCCGAGGCCGAAGGACTGGCTGACCTGCTCGCGGCCGAAACCGAAAGCCAGCGGGTGCAGGCGCTGGGCCATGCGAGCGGGCATGTATCGCGCGCGGTGGCGGACTGGCAGGAGCGGCTGCTCGGATTGATGGCGGGCGCCGAGGCCGAGCTCAATTTCGCCGACGAAGACGACGTCGAAGTTGGCGAAGTTGTGGCGCAGCGGGTGCGGGGGGGGATGGCAGCGCTGGCGGAGGAGCTGGGGAAGTGGCTGGCGCGGCCGGCGGCCGAGGTGATATCGGAGGGGCTGTCGGTGGTGATCGCAGGACCGCCAAATGCCGGTAAATCTACTCTTATCAATGTCTTGGCAAAAAGGGAGCTGGCGATCGTGTCGCCGGTCGCGGGGACGACGCGCGACGTGATCGAAACGCCGCTGGCGCTGGATGGGATCGCGATGCGCTTTTCGGATACCGCAGGACTGCGCGGTGAGGCCGACGCTATCGAGGCGATCGGGATCGATCGCGCGAAGGCGGCGGTCGAGGCGGCCGATATATTGCTGTGGCTCGGGCCGCCGAAGGAAGCGCCTCACCACCCGCGCACGATCCTGATCGCGGCGCAGGCCGACCGCTGGCGCGGCGACGCGGCGGCCGAAGCCGAGGCTGCGCGCTGCGACCTTATCCTGTCGGCGGCGACAGGCGAAGGGATGGACAGGCTGCATCACATGATCGTCGAAATGGCACGGACGCTGTTGCCGCGCGAGGGCGAAGCGGCACTGCGCCAACGCCAGCGCGCCGCACTTGCCGACGCAAAGCAATGGCTTGCGATCGATCCCGAGTCGCGCGAGGCCAGCGACCTGATCCTGCTCGCCGAGCGCCTCCGGCTCGCCGCGACTTCGCTCGACCGCATCACGGGGCGCGCCGGGGTCGAGGATATGCTCGACACGCTGTTTGGGCGATTCTGCATCGGAAAATGATGTTCCACGTGGAACAGCGACTTTGGCGGAGTGGGCGTAAGCCCGTCTTTGTGTAAGATTTTGAAGACGCTTCGCGCGATGGATTTCGCGACCGCTTTCGGCTATGCGCCGCACGATCATGACCAGCAGCGCAATTTTCGATGTCATCGTCGTCGGCGGTGGACATGCCGGGACCGAGGCCGCCGCGGCCGCGGCGCGGCTGGGTGCGCGGGTTGCGCTGGTCAGTTTCGACCCGGCGCTGATCGGGACGATGTCGTGCAACCCGGCGATCGGCGGGCTGGGCAAGGGCCATCTGATGCGCGAGGTCGATGCGCTCGACGGCTGGATGGCGCGCGCCGCCGACGCCGCGGCGATCCATTACCGGATGCTCAATGCGTCGAAGGGCGCCGCGGTGCAGGGGCCGCGCATCCAGGCCGACCGCAAGCTGTATCGCGACGCGATCCAGACTTTGCTCGCGGCGGAAGATCGCATTACCGTCGTCGCAGGCGAAGCCGCCGCGCTGACGCTTTCGGCCGACGGCGCACGGGTCGAAGGTCTCGAACTCGGCGACGGGTCGGGGCTGAAAGCGTCGGCCGTCGTGCTCGCGACGGGCACCTTTCTCGGCGGGCGACTGTTTCGCGGCGAGGAGCGGATGGCGGGCGGGCGTATCGGCGAAGCGGGGGCACACCGGCTCGCCGCGCAGCTTCGCGCCGCCGATCTGCCGATGGCTAGGCTCAAGACGGGAACCCCGCCGCGACTCGACGGCCGGACGATCGATTGGGCGCGGCTTGCCGAACAGCCGTCGGATAGCGCTGAGGGCGCGACCTGGACCTGTTCCACGTGGAACAATGGGCGGAGCGTGCCGCAGATTTTCTGCGCGATCACGCGCACCAACGCCGAATCGCATCGGATCATCGCCAATAATCTGCACCGCTCGCCGCTGTTTACCGGCGCGATCGGCGCGGCGGGACCGCGCTACTGCCCGTCGATCGAGGACAAGATCCATCGCTTCGCCGACCGCGACGGGCATCAGGTGTTCCTCGAACCGGAAGGGCTCGACACGCATCTTGTCTATCCGAACGGCATTTCGACCTCGCTCCCCGCCGATGTGCAGCTCGCGATGCTGCGCACGATGGAGGGGCTTGAGACGGTCGAAATGGTCGTTCCGGGCTATGCGGTCGAATATGACCATATCGATCCGCGTGCGCTCGACCGGACCTTGCAGGTGCGCGCTATCGCCGGGCTGTGGTGCGCGGGGCAGATCAACGGCACGACCGGATATGAGGAAGCCGCGGCGCAGGGGCTGGTCGCGGGCGCCAATGCCGCGCTCGCCGTTCAGGGCCGCGACCCGTTGATCCTTGAACGGTCCGAATCCTATATCGGGGTGATGGTCGACGACCTGGTGTTGCAGGGGGTGACCGAGCCGTATCGGATGCTCACCGCGCGCGCCGAATATCGCTTGCGGCTGCGCGCCGACAATGCGGCGACGCGGCTGACCCCGAAGGGGAAGGCGCTGGGGCTGGTGCGGCCCGCGACCGCGGCGCTGTTCGATGCGCGGATGGCCGAGCGGGCGCGCGCCGAGGCACTGCTCGAAGCGCCGGTGGCGACCGCCGATTATGCGGCGATCGGATTGCCGCTGCCCGGCGACGGCATCGCGCGGCGGCGAATCGACCTGTTGCGCTTTCGCGACGTGACGGTCGAGCAGTTGATGATTCTGGCGCCCGCGATCGAATCGATCGATCGGACGATCCTGGCCGAAGTCGTCGAAGACGCACATTATGCGCCCTATATCGCGCGCCACGAAGCCGAACTCCGCGCGCTCGCGGCGAACGAGGCGATCAGTCTCGACCCCGCGCTCGACTATGGCGCGATCGGCGGGCTGTCGCGCGAGATGGTCGAACGGCTGACCAAGGCACGTCCCGAAACGCTGGGGCAGGCGTCGCGAATCGACGGGGTGACGCCCGCGGCGCTCACCGCGATCATGGTGCATAGCCGGCGGCGCGCGGCTTGAATCTGCGAAGGCAGGTTTGGGAATCTCACACAAGGACACGAAGACGGCCGCGTTGGTTCTGGCGGGAGGCTCCCGTACCGCGAAATCTCGACTCGAGCAAAAACCGGCGGTGAGCGGATCATGAGCCGTGGTATGAGGGTCGGCGCGACATCTTTGTGTGAGAAGATTCTGCAGCGCCGGAAGAGCTGGCCCCTCTCTTCGCGCCTTTGCGTCTTTGCGTGAGGCTTTCAAAATCTCACGCAAAGGCGCAAAGGCGCGAAGACGGATGATAATCCCGCATCGCGCGGCTGGTGAAGGAACGACGTGAGCGCTGCCGAACTATTGAAGGATGAACACGCTGCGCGCGGCTGGCTGACGCAGGCGTTCGCGCCTTCGACCGAACAATGGACGCAGCTCGAGCGGTTCGCGGCGATGCTGGTGGCCGAGAATGACCGGCAGAACCTGATCGCCGCGTCCACGATCCCGACGATTTGGGTGCGGCATATTGCCGACAGCGCGCAGTTGCTCGGACTCGATACCGGAGGCAAGGGGCTTTGGGTCGACCTGGGGAGCGGGCCAGGATTGCCGGGGCTGGTCGTCGCGATTCTGAGCGCGCGGCCGATGCTGCTCATCGAATCGCGCCGCCGCCGCTGCGATTTCCTGCGCGCGGTCGTGGCCGATCTGGGTCTTGGCCATGTGGAGGTCGCCGAAGCGCCGCTTGAGCGCATCGAAACGCGCCCCGCGGCGACGATCAGCGCGCGCGCCTTTGCGCCGCTCGACCGGCTCATCGACTTATCCGCGCGTTTTTCCACCGAATCGACGCGCTGGCTGCTGCCAAAAGGGCGAAACGGGGTTAAGGAACTGGCATCGCTGCCCGAGGCGTGGCAGAGAATGTTCCACGTGGAACAGAGCCGTACCGATGCCGAAAGCGGCATATTGGTCGGAACGGGGCGTATCGCGCCGAAAAAGCGAGGGAAAGCATGATCCGCATTGCCGTGGCGAACCAGAAGGGTGGGGTCGGCAAGACAACGACAGCGATCAATCTGGCGACCGCACTCGCGGCGACGGGCTGGCGCACGCTGATCATCGACCTCGATCCGCAGGGCAATGCCTCGACGGGGCTGGGGATCAAGCAGGCGCAACGCGAATGCTCAAGCTATGAGTTGCTGCGCGGGGATGCGACGGTGGCCGAATGCGCGATCGCGACCGCCGTACCGCGGCTCGACATCGTCAGCGCGACGGTCGATCTGTCGGGCGCCGAGATCGAGCTGATCGAGTTTCAGGACCGCCTCCACCGGCTGCAAAAAGCCCTGTCGGGCGCCGAAGCGGGGCAATGGGACATTTGCCTGATCGATTGCCCGCCGTCACTGGGGATGCTGACGCTCAATGCGCTGATCGCCGCCGAATCGCTGCTCGTGCCGCTGCAATGCGAATTTTTTGCGCTCGAGGGATTGAGTCAGCTGCTCACGACGGTCGAGCGCGTGCGCGAGCGTTTCAACCAGAAATTGTCGATCCTCGGGGTCGCGCTCACCATGTTCGACCGGCGCAACCGGCTGACCGACCAGGTGTCCGACGATGTGCGCGAGGTGCTGGGGCCGGTGGTGTTCGACACGGTGATCCCGCGCAACGTTCGCTTGTCCGAAGCGCCGAGCCACGGGCTCCCCGCGCTCATCTATGACCATCGCTGCGCCGGGTCGGCGGCCTATATTGCGCTCGCGCGCGAGCTGATCGACCGGCTTCCCGAGATTCGCAAGGCAGCATAAATGACTGATAAAAAAGAAGAAAATAGCGTATCCTCGCCGCGCAAACGCCCGTCCGGCCTGGGGCGCGGGCTGAACGCGCTGTTCGGCGACGTCGCGGTCGAGGCGCCGGTTCTGGCAACGCCGGGCGGCGCGGCGCGCGCCGCGCCGGTGGCGGGCGATTCCGTGCAGCATGTGCCCGTCGGCGCGATCCGCCCGCTGCCCGGTCAGCCGCGCCGCCATTTCGACGAGGCGGCGATCGCCGAACTCGCCGATTCGATTGGCCTGCGCGGCTTGTTGCAACCGATCATCGTGCGCCGGTCGCCCGATGGCGATGGTTTTCAGCTGGTTGCGGGTGAGCGCCGCTGGCGTGCGGCGCAGCGCGCGGGGCTGCACCAGATTCCGGCGCTCGTGCGCGAGCTGAACGATGCCGCGACCTATGAGATCGCGCTCGTCGAGAATATCCAGCGGCAGGATCTGAACGCGATCGAGGAGGCGAGCGCCTATCGCCGCCTGATCGAGGATTTCGGGCATAATCAGGAAGCACTCGCGAAACTGGTCGGCAAGTCGCGCAGCCATGTCGCAAATCTGATGCGCCTGCTCGACCTGCCCGACGCCGTGCAGGCGCTCGTCGGCGACGGGTCGCTCGCGATGGGCCACGCGCGCGCGCTGATCGGCGCCGACGATGCCGAAGCGATCGCGCGCAAGGTGGTCAAGGAAGGCTTGTCGGTGCGCGCGGTCGAGGCGCTGGTGCGCGCGGGGCGCGGCGGCGGGCGCAAGGCGCCGCTCGAATATAAGAGCATGGACGGCCCCGGCGGGCGCGACCCCGACATCGTCGCGGTCGAGCGCCATCTGTCCGAACTGCTCGGTATCGGGGTGGCGATCCAATATGCGGGCGGCGGCAAGGGTGCGCTGACGCTGAAATTCGCGTCGCTCGACCAGCTCGACATGATCTGCCAGCGATTGTCGGGCGAGGGTATCTAGCGAGTTTTCAAGTCAGGTGGGATCATCTGACGACTCGGAAAACACGGCAAAACAAGAATCTGGAGTGCGCTCGGTTCTGATTCGATCAAAACCGGGCGCACTCTATTCACCTGAACCAAAGTTCACCACATTGATGTCGTCACCCCGGGCTTGACCCGGGGTCCCGCCTTCTTTCGCGCGCGGACAGAAGAAAAGCGGGATCCCGGATCAAGCCCGGGATGACGATGATGAAACGAACGTCGATTCCACCATGATAGGGTGGGCGCCCTGGATTTCGGCCGATTCGGCAACGCGGCGCGATCCACCGGGTCGCGAATCGCTGCGAGCAATGCCCGAACTGTATCATGCCGGGCCGGAAAGATCCGAAACCCGATGTCGATGCCGCGGGCGGATTCGATGCAATTAGATGTTTTTCAAGGATTATACTCTGGAACCGGCTGCAACCCCTAATGTATCGTTAACCATGATTGCTGGCAAAGCCTGAACGGCTGGGCGCCTAAAGAGGTTGGCGAATGGGGTGGGATTTCCATTCGGATTTTGACCATTTATCGAATCAAGGGACCAATCATATGCGCACCACTGGAATGAAGCGCGCCCTGCTGGGCGCCGCGATTGCTGCTTTCGCCTTCAACGCCTCGGCGGCGCACGCGGCGACCGCGACGGGCACGGCGACCGCCAAGATCCTGCGCCAGATCACGCTCACCAACACCAGCGACCTGCAGTTCGCGACGATCATCAGCGGCGCGACCGCTTCGACCGTCAGCGTCTCGACCGCTGGCGCGGTCAGCTGTGGCGCGGGGCTGACCTGCACCGGCACGACCACTGCCGCGAACTTCGATGTCGAAGGCACCGAAGGCGCGGTCGTCGTGGTTGGCGGCGATGCGAACGTCACGCTCAATGGCTCGCTTGGCGGCACGATGAGCTCGTCGCTGACCTATTCGGATACGACGATCACGCTCGGCGCGAGCGGGGGCAGCTTCCAGGTCGGCGGCACGCTGAACGTCGGCGCCAACCAGACCGCGGGCGATTACAGCGGCACGTTCAACGTCACCGCGAACTACCAGTAACAGAGCGCGGGGGGCCGGAGGGCCGCGCGCGCCGAAGCGCTAGGCTCTGTTTCAGTGAGATTGAAGCGCGGGACGGAGCAGATTTGTCGCGAGGCGAGGCGCGAGGAGGGAGCGATGGTTTTCCATCGTGACCGACGGGCAACGACGTCCTCGCGGCAAATCCGCCCGCCGCCACAGGCGGTCGTCCACCGAGCCGCGCCGGGCGCGCCGCGTCGCTTGCACGGGCCCACCGGCCCGCACGGCGCAACGCTCCTCCCCGGCACAGCTCGCTGCACGATCTCGTCGCTTCAATTTCACTGAAACAGGGTCTGGGCGGCCGTCGGGATGGACCCGGCGGCCGCTTTCATTTGTCGGACAGGCAACGGCGTGGTTAGCGAAATATCAACCATGTTGCGCCAGGCAGGGGGCGACCAACCGAAGGGGGCAAGGACCAGCCAGCCCCCGACTCGCCAACGATTGTGGGGATCGTATCCATGCTGCGCCTTTTCAAAGCCTTTCGCCTGCTTGCCGCGGGCGCGCTCGCCTTGCTGTCGGTGCCCGCGCACGCCGCGGGCGACCTGCTCGTCGCGCCGACGCGCGTCATTCTCGACGGGTCGCGCGGGACCGAAGTCGTGCTCAACAATATCGGTGCCGAGCCCGCGACTTATCGCGTCAGCCTTGAAGTCAAGCGGATGACCGCAGCGGGCGGGCTCGACGAGATCGCCGAAGCCGATGCGAATGATGCCGAAAGGGCGGCGCTGAACATGATCGTCTTCAGCCCGCGCCGCGTCACCCTGCCGCCGAATCAGCCCCAGGTCGTGCGCGTCGGCGTGCGCGTGCCCGAAGGGACGCCGCCGGGCGAATATCGCGCGCACATGCTGTTCCGCGCGGTCCCCGATGCGGTTGCGGCGACCGCCGAGCCCAGGCCCGCGAGCACGGGCGTGTCGATCGCGCTGACGCCGATCTATGGCATCACCATCCCGGTGATCGTGCGCGTCGGTGACCTGGACGCCGAGGCGGCGATCGGCGAGGCCTGGGTGAGCGAGAGCGATGAGGGCGCAGCGTTCAATTTCGATCTGACGCGTACGGGCAATCGCTCGGTCTATGGCGACATTGAGGTGACGCGGCCGGGGGTAGCCGAGCCGCTGCTCGTCGCACGCGGCATCGCGGTCTATCCCGAAATCGCCGAGCGCCAGGTGTCGCTGCGCGTGCCGCAGGAGGTCGCGGCGAAGCTCAAGGGGTCGGTGCGCATTCGCTATACCGAAGACCGCGAGCTCGGCGGCGGAACGATCGACGAAGCCGAGCGGGTGGTGAGGTGAGGCGCTAAGGGCGGACCGGCGCAGGCAGGGCGATGATCCGCGCGGCGCTTGGCCGATGGCGGAGGGGCGCGCTGGCGGTGCTGGCGCTGGTGGGGGCAATGGTCCCGACCGGCACCCAGGCGCTTGAACGCTCGTCGCTCTCCATTCGGGCCGACAGCTGGGCACCGAATGAGGACGACAGCTGGTTGTTCGACGTGCGGTCGGGGCCGTACCGCCTCGGCGACGGGGTGCGCGGCTATCAGACGCCGCAGGGGATCTGCGTCGACCTCGGCGATGTCGTGCTCGCGCTCGACCTTGCGGTGCGCGTCGACCGGAAGTTGCGCCGCGCAACCGGCTGGGTGTTTGACGAGCGGCGCAGCCTGTCGATCGATCGCGACGCGGGCGAGGTGCGCGCGGGAAGCGCCCGCTATCGCCTCGACGCGACGACGATCCGCGATACCGCGGCGGGCTGGTGCGTCGATCTCGACAGCCTGAACCAGTGGCTCGGCGTGCCGCTCGCCGCCGATTTGTCGAATGCGGTGCTGCGCGTCGATACGAAGGACAAGCTGCCCTTTCAGCTCGCCGCCGAACGCCGCGCGCGCGCCGCCGCGATCCGCCCACCGGCGCACTTCGACCTCGCCAGCCTGCCGCAGGCGGCGCGGCCGTACCGGGCGTGGGCGACGCCGTCGGTCGATGTCGTCGCCTCGGCGGGCGCAGTATCGGACAAGCGCGGCGGTTCCCATGTGCAGGCGCGCTACGAGATTTTTGCGGCGGGCGAACTCGCCGGGCAGAGCTTCGATGCGCGGCTGTCGTCGGACAATGAGGGCGTGCCCGACAGCCTCAGGATGCGCCTCTACCGCACAGATCCCGACGGACGGCTGCTGGGGCCGCTGCGGGCGACGCATTACGCGGCGGGGGATGTCAGCCTGCTGTCGACGGGAATCGTCGCCGCTTCGGCGGCCGGCCGCGGCGCGGTGGTGACCAACCGCCCCGTCGAGCGGCCCGACGCCTTCGACAAGACCGATTTTCGCGGCGACCTGCCCGCGGGCTGGGATGCCGAACTGTATCGCAACGGGCAGTTGCTCGCCTTCACCACGCCGACGGGCGACGGCCGTTACGAGTTTATCGACGTGCCGCTGCAATATGGCGCCAATCGGTTCGAGATCGTGCTTTATGGCCCGCAGGGGCAGATCCGCCGCGAGATCCGGCAGGTGCAGGTCGGCATGGATTCGATTCCCCCGCAGCAAACCTGGTATTGGGCGGGCATCGCGCAGGAGGATACCGACCTTTTCAGCTTCGGAAACCGGCGGCGTGGAGCGTTTCGTCGCGGCTGGCGCGGCACGCTGGGGATCGAACGCGGGCTGGACACGCGCACGTCGATCGCCGCTCATGCGCACAGCCTGCTGATCGAGAATGTCCGCCGTAACTATGGCGAGGTCGCGCTGCGGCGTTCGATCGGCCCGACCTTGCTCGAAGTCGGCGTGGCGCAGGCCGACGATGGCGGTGGCGCGGCACGCGCGAGCTGGCTCGCCGCCTTTGGCGAGACCCATATTCGCGCCGACGCGATGCGCGGCTGGGGCGGGTTTGTGTCGGACAGATTCGTGAACAATGTCAATGCTATAACCTCGGTTTCGCTCGACCAGTCGGTCAAGCTCGGGCGGACGATGCTGCCGCTGCATTTCGATCTGCGGCACGTCGAGCGCGGGTCGGGGTTCGACAGCATCGAGGCGAGTGCGCGCGCGTCGGCGAATTTCCGCGCGCTGACCTTTACGGGCCAGCTCGACTGGAGCCGGACGAAGGCGCCGGTGGGGCCCGACCCGCCCGACAATCTGACCGCCAGCCTGCTCGCCAACGCGCGCATCGGGCGCGTGCGTCTCCGCGGCGAGGCGCGCTTTGCGCTGGCCGGCGAGGGCGGCGACACCCGCATGACGCTGATCGGCGAATGGGCCGGGAAGGGTGACGCCGAATGGCGCGCCGAGCTCGGCTATGATCGCGGGCTCGATCGCGCGCGCATCGGCGCTGGATATACGCGCCGTTTCAAGGCGTTGCAGCTCAGTGGTTTTGGCGAGGTGGCGAGCGACGGGTCGGTGGCGGCGTCGCTTTCCCTTGCTTTCAGCTTCGGACCGGATAGCGGCGGCGGCTGGCGCGTGTCGAGCGAGAAGCTCGCGAGCCGCGGGCAGGTGGTCGCCGAAGTGTGGATGGACGAAAATGGAGACGGCCTGCGGCAGTCGGAGGAAGCGGCGCTGCCGGGCGTGCCGCTGACCGCGGGCCACGGCCATGCCGACGCGGCGACCGACGCGGCGGGGCGTGGGACGATCGACGGGCTCGAACCCTTTCGTCCGGTGCTGATCGGCGTTGATGCGGGCAGCCTGCCCGACCCCTATGTCCAGCCTGCGGTGCCGGGGGTGGTGGTTACGCCGCGGCCGGGCGTCGCGACCCGCATCGCCATACCGATGACCGCCGCGGGCGAGATCGAGGGTATCGTGCGCCGCGACGGCGGCAACCCGGTCGAGGGGCTGCTCGTCGAGCTGGTCGACGCCGAAGGGCGCGTGCGCGCGGCGACGGTCACCGAGTTCGATGGCTATTTTCTGTTCGAGGGCGTCGCTTACGGGCGTTATACGGTGCGGCCGGGCAAGGCGTCGGCGGCGGCGTTGCGGCTCGACAGCCGTTTCACGATGGCCGCGGCGCCGGGCAAGGCAAGCCCGCGCGTGCGGCTGGGCACGCTGATGCTGAAGCCGGTGCGTCGCGATGTCCTGGCGGGCGACGATGCGTCGCCGGGGTCCAACGGCGCGCGCGCCCCGCCGGGGAATGGTGGGTTGTAGCGATGACGGCTTTGGGGTGGATTCCTGCCTTTCCCATATTCGTCATCCCGGCGCAGGCCGGGATCTCGCCGGTGCGGTAAACCGATAGGGTGAGATCCCGGCCTGCGCCGGGATGACGATAAAGTTGAGGGCAACTACCGGTCGAATGCCGCCTTCTCGATAATTCGGACGGAGGCCGCCTCGGCGGCCATAGCGGCTTCGGGTCGCCCGCCGACCTCAACTCAGCAACGGCTCCAGCGCGTCCCATTCGCGGTCGACCGCGCGGCGGCCGGCGTCGATGGCGGCGCGGATCTTTTGGGGATCGAACTCGAGCGTTTCGGCGACCTCTTCGTCGGGCTCGATGATGCGGATCGGTGCGAAGCGGTAGCGCGCGATCTGGACGTCGAGCGGATGCAGGATGCGCGCGGCCTCGGCGCCGCCGATGCCCGCGGCCTGAAGCGCGCGGAGCTGGCCCTCGCGCGCGGCGATCAGGTCGTTGATGAGCGCGGCGCCGGCAAGGTCGTTCGCCGACACCTCCGACTGGAGGATGTCGACCGCGCGCAGCCCGATCTTGATGAGGTTGGGAAAGGTGCGCACCGCCCCCGGCTGCGGCGCGGGCGAGGCGCGTACCGCGATCACCCCGCGCGGATTCAGCTGCAAGGCGGAGCTGAGCGGCGTCACGTCGCGCACGCCGCCGTCGACCCATTGTTCCTCGGTCCCGTCGGCGGCGCGCGTCTTCAAGGGATCGAAGAAGACCGGCATCGCGCAGCTTGCATAGACCCAATTGTGGATGCCGGGCACACGCTCGTCGATCGTGCGATAGCGGCCGGTGCCGAGATTGACGACGCCGAGCAACAGCTTGCGCCCGCTCGCGCGCAACCTTTCCTCATTGGCGAAACGTTTGAGCAGCCGTTTGAGCGGCGCGGTGTCGTAGAGCGCATCCTCGCCGAGCAGCCCGCCGACGACGCCGAGCGGGCGGGGCTTGTAGATCGAGCTGTTTCCCCTGATTCCGAGCCAGGCGTCGAGCAGCGCGGGCACATCGTCCTGCGCGACGCCGAGCGCCTGGATCGCGCCGGTCGAAACGCCGGCGACGATGTCGAGCCGGACGCCGCGGTTCACGACGAGTTCGTGGACGACGCCCACCTGAAAGGCGCCCTTGGCGCCGCCGCCGCTCAAAACGATCGCCAGTCCGCCTGCCATGACGCGTGCCTCCTGCGAATGGCCAATGCTATCGCATATCCGGTGGCTTCCCAAGGCGCGAGACGGGCCGAAAGCCAAGAATCGGGCGCCGTGTTAACCAGTTTTTATCCATGTTTGGCCACAGCGGAGGCGAATGTGATTTGTCTGTGGGGAACAATCGAATGTCCGAAGCCATTGGTTCGCAAAACCGCCCGACGAGCGTCGATGTGGCGATCATCGGCGCGGGGCCGGCGGGACTCACCGCCGCCTATCTGCTGACCAAGCAAGGCTATTCGGTCACGGTGATCGAAAAGGATCCCGTCTACGTCGGCGGGATCAGCCGCACGGTCGAGCATGAAGGCTTTCGTTTCGACATCGGCGGGCACCGCTTTTTCTCGAAAAGCCGCGAAGTCGTCGAGCTGTGGAACGAGATTTTGCCCGACGACTTCATCGAGCGGCCGCGGATGAGCCGCATCTATTATGAAGGCAAGTTCTACAGCTATCCCCTGCGCGCGTTCGAGGCGCTGTGGAACCTCGGCGTGATCCGCTCGACCCTGTGCATGATGAGCTATGCCAAGGCGAAGCTGCTGCCCAGGAAAAAGGTGCGCAGTTTCGAGGACTGGACGGTGGGCCAGTTCGGGCGGAAGCTCTATTCGATCTTTTTCAAGACCTATACCGAAAAGGTGTGGGGGATGCCGTGCGACGAAATGTCGGCCGACTGGGCGGCGCAGCGCATCAAGGGGCTGAGCCTCGGCGGCGCGGTGATCGACGGGCTGAAGCGCAGCCTGGGGCTGAACAAGAAGCCGAATGACGGCATGGCGACCAAAACCCTGCTCGAAACCTTCCGCTATCCGCGGCTCGGCCCCGGCATGATGTGGGAGGCCGCACGCGACAAGGTGTTGGCGGGTGGCAACCATGTGCTGATGGGTCACAGCTTCAAGCAGCTGACGCAGGATCAGACGACGGGGCGGTGGCGGATGACCGCGACCGGACCCGACGGCGATGTCGTCATCGACGCGGCGCGCGTCATCAGCTCGGCGCCGATGCGCGAGCTCGCCGCGCGCATCCATCCGCTTCCGGCGTGCGCGCTCACCGCGGCGCCCAGGCTCAAGTATCGCGACTTTCTGACCGTCGCGCTCAAGGTCCGCTCGGAAGAGCTTTTCCCCGACAACTGGATCTATATCCACGACAGCCAGGTGCAGGTCGGCCGCGTGCAGAACTTCCGCAGCTGGTCGCCCGAAATGGTCCCCGACCCGGCGATAGCGTGCGTCGGCCTTGAGTATTTCTGTTTCGAGGGTGACGGGCTGTGGTCGTCGAGCGACGCCGATCTCATTGCACTCGCGACCAGGGAAATGGCGATCCTTGGTCTTTGCAGGGCCGAGGACGTCGTCGGCGGCGCGGTGGTGCGGCAGGAAAAGGCCTATCCCGTCTATGACGATGATTATGCCGCGCATGTCGAGACGATGCGCAGCGAGCTCGAGGCGCGTTACCCGACGCTGCACATGGTCGGGCGCAACGGGATGCACCGCTATAACAACCAGGATCATGCGATGATGACCGCGATGCTGACCGTGCGCAACATCGTCGCGGGCGAGAGGCTTTACGATATCTGGGGCGTCAACGAGGACGCCGAATATCATGAAAGCGGCACCGAGGGCGAACGCGCGGCGCTGGCGTCGGTGCGTGACGTGCCCGCGCGCGTCGCCAGGGCCGCCTGAGCGTTCGGCCGGGGGGAAAGGCGCGATGCAATCCGCGCTCAGACTCATCGCATCGGTGCGCCGCGGCGAGGTCCGCTGGGTCAATTATCTGCTCGCGAGCGCGCTTGCGCTCGGCAGCGACGCCGGGCTGTTCCTGCTCCTGCTCGATGCCGGACTGGCTCCGGTTCCGGCGTCGGCTACCGGCTATTGCGCCGGCATCCTCGTCCACTGGCTGATCTCCAGCCGCCTCGTCTTTGCCGACGGCGCCGCGGCGCGCGGCACGGGTGAGCGGCATCGCCAGAAGCTGCTCTTCGTCGGATCGGCGGTCGTCGGGCTTGCGGTCACCACCGCGATCGTCGGCGGCGGCAGCGCGCTGGGGCTCGACCCCCGGCTGGCGAAGCTCGTGGCGATCATCGTCAGTTTCCAGACGACCTATTTGCTGCGCCGCCATATCGTGTTCCGGGCTGCTGCGGGATGAGCGAGGCGGCGGCAATGCCGCCGGGCGGCATCCGGCTCGGCCCCTGGTTCACCCCGACGCGGATCGCTTTGGTCGTCTGGGGTCTGATGAGCCTGATCGCGATCGCCGCGAACTGGGGGGCGATCGGAGCGCTCGATCTCGGCGACACCGACGACGCGATGCGCATGGCGCAGGTGCGCGATCTGCTTGCGGGGCAGGGCTGGTGGGATCTCACGCAATATCGCGTCAACCCGGCGGGCGGCGGTGTGCTGATGCACTGGTCACGCATCGTCGACGCGCCGCTGGCGATCGGCATTCTGATGCTGCAACCGCTGTTCGGTCAGACCATGGCCGAACGCATTGTGATGGCGGCCTGGCCGCCATTGCTCGGCGCGGCGCTCAGCGTCGCTTGCGCGCTCGGCTACCGCAACCTGTCGGATCGCCGCATCGCCTATGTCGTTCCGCTGTTCCTCATCATGTCGGGTTATATATTGGTCCAGTTCAGGCCGCTGCGCGTCGATCATCATGGCTGGCAAATCCTGCTCGCGATGCTGGTGATGGCCCAGGCGCTGCGCCCGGCATCATGGGGCGCGGGGCTGTTCGGCGGGCTGTTCGCCGCGGCGTTGCTCGCGGTGTCGATCGAAGGGCTGCCGATGTCGGCGCTGTTCGGGGGCCTTGCCGCGCTGCGCTGGGCGCTCAACGGCCGCGGCGACGATCGCGCGCGGCTTTGCGGTTATATGGGGGCGCTCGCCAGCGGGGCGATCCTGTTGCAGTTTGCGACGCGTGGGCCCGCCGGTCTCGTCGGCGCCTGGTGCGATTCGCTGTCGGCGCCCTATATAGCGGCATTGGTCGCGGCTGCGGCGGTGGTTTTCGCCGCGGCCAGCGCCAATCCGGCGCGCATGTCGACGCGTTTCCTGCTGCTGATCCTGGGCGGTGCAGCCGCCGCGGGGGCGCTGGTGTGGACCGAACCCCTGTGTGCAAAGGGGCCCTTCGCCACGCTCGACCCCATCGTCGTCGATTTCTGGTATCGCAACGTCATCGAGGGCCAGCCGCTCTGGGCCGCAAAGGCGCAAGACATGATCCATGTGCTGGTGCCTTCGTTCATCGGACTGGTCGGCGCCCTGCTCGCGTGGCGCGGCGCCTCGGTCGCGGCCGACCGGCGAAACTGGGCGACGGTCATTGCCGCGCTGCTGGGCGCCGCTGCGCTGTCGCTGCTGGTTTTTCGGAGCGTCTCGACCGCGCATCTTTTCGCGCTGCCCGGCTGCGCATGGCTCGGCCTGCGCGCCTGGACCTGGGCGCGGACGATCCGCGCGGCCGTGCCGCGCATCCTTGCCTCGGCCATGGCGGCGCTGACCCTGCCGCTGCTTGGGAGCATGGCCGTGGCGGCGCTGCTCAGCCTCGCGGTGCCCGCCTTGAGAGCGGAAGAGGCGCGCGCTGCGGCCAGGCTCGCCGATACCAACCGCTACCGCACCAACTGCCTTGACGGGGCGGCGATCGCCGACCTCAATCGGCTGCCGCCGACGACGTTGCTGACCCCGATCGACCTGGGCGCCCCCCTCGTCTTCTGGACCTCGCATCGGCTGGTCGCGACGCCGCATCACCGTAACAGCCACGCGATGGCCGACACGATCCGCGCCTTTGCGGGCGATCCGGCCGCGGCCGAAGCGCTGGTGCGGCGTCAGCAGGCGGCGATGATCGTCTATTGCCGGACCGCCAATGATTTTGCGCGCTATCGCCGCGCGCGCAAGGACAGCCTTGCCGCGCAACTCCATGCCAGGAATCCGCCGTCGTGGCTCGAAGCGGTGCCGATCGAATCGCGCGCGGGGCTGGCGGTGTGGCGGGTCAAGGGCTTTTAGAGCATGATCGGGCCGGCCTGAAACACGGCCTGTTATATCCCGTCATCCCGGCGAAGGCCGGAATCTCGCCGGTGCATCAGGAGGAGATGGTGGGATCCCGGCCTTCCCCGGGATGACGCTTCAATTGAGAAGACCTATTGCTCAGGACCGCGGGAGCACACAGCCTATTCAATTTTAGGCGGGGCGGAAGCGCAGCGCCGCGCCATTCATGCAATAACGCTTGCCCGTCGGTTTCGGCCCGTCGTTGAAGACATGGCCGAGGTGGCCACCGCAGCGCCGACAATGGACCTCGGTACGCGGATAGCCGAGGTCATAGTCGGTCGCGGTGCCGATCGCGCCTTTCAGCGGCGCCCAGAAGCTCGGCCAGCCGGTGCCGCTGTCATATTTGGTCTTGCTCGAATAAAGCGGCAGCGCGCAGCCCGCGCAGACGAACGTGCCGGCGCGCTTTTCCCTGTCGAGCGGGCTGGTGAAGGGTCGTTCGGTCGCCGCCTCGCGCAGTATGCGATATTCGAGCGGCGACAGGCGCTTTTTCCATTCGGCTTCGGACAGGCGCCAGCCCGGCTCGGCCTTGGGCCGCGCCGACTTGGCGAACAGCATCGGCGCGGCGACGATGCCGCTGCCAAGCGCCAGGCCGCCCAGAAGATGACGTCGCGCGATCATGTCTTGCCTCCTGCCACCTTATACGGCGGAAACAGGCGCCGGGTTTCAGCCGCGGTCAATAATGTTCGAGTTCGACCGGCAGGCGGCGATAGCCGTGGACGAAGCTTGCATGGACGCGCTCGGGCGCGCCGACGACATTCACGCGCAGGCGGCGCTTCTGCATCTCCGAAATCAGCGTCGTAAGCTGCAACTCGGCGACCCGCGCGCCGACGCAGCGGTGGATGCCATAACCGAAGGCGAGGTGGCGGCGCGCATTTTCACGGTCGACGATGATGCGGTCGCCGTCGGGAAAGACGCTCTCGTCGCGGTTCGCCGAGGCGTACCAGAGCGCGATCTTGTCGCGCGCCTTGATCGGGTGGCCGAACAGCTCGGTGTCCTCCATCGCGGTGCGGCGCATGTGCGCGAGCGGGGTTTGCCAGCGAATGATCTCGTGCATCGCATTCACCGCGAGTTCGGGGTCGTGGTTCGCCTCGAGCTTGGCGCGTTCCTCGGGGAAACAGTGGAGGCCATAGGCATAGGCCGACATCGAATTGCGCGTCGTGTCGTTGCCGCCGACGATCAGCAGGATGAGGTTGCCCATGAACTCCTCATGGCTCATGTGGCTCATCGCGTCGGACTGGAGCATGATCGAAATAAGGTCGTGCTTGCCGGGATTTTTCGCCTTGTGGTCCCACAGCTCCTTGAACGCCGCGCCCATTTCAAAGGCGATCGCGAGCCGTGCCTGCCGCTCTTCGAGCGTGTTGAAGCTTTCGATGTCGCCGAGCGCGTCGGACCAGGCGGTCAGCCTGTGCCGGTCGGCCCAGGGAAAGTCGAACAGGATCGCGAGCATATCGGTGGTGAGTTCGATCGACACTTTTTCGACCCAGTCGAACGTCTCGCCGACCGGCAGCGTGTCGATCAGCGCGGCGGTGCGCGCCTGGGTGTCGGCGCGCATCCGCTCGATTTCGGAAGGGCCGAAGGCGGGGGCGACGGTGCGGCGTTGCGCCGTGTGCTGCGGCGGGTCCATGGCGATGAACATCGGCATGGGAATCTCGCCCTCTTTCAGATGCTCGACCCCGTCGCCCGCGACGGTGATGCCGCCATATTCCCAGCTGGACGAGAAAATCTTGGGCAGCGCCTCGATATGCTGGATCGGCTTGTAGGTGGTCACCGACCAATAGGGGCCGAATTTCGATTCGGGGCAGTAATAGATCGGCGATTCGGCGCGCAACTGGCGCATCGGTTCCTGCCAGCGATCCTCGCTCCATAGCTCGGCGCGGCTGACATCGAGCGGATTCGGGGTTTCAGGCGCAAGGCGAATCTGGGTGGCCACGGGCAGCTCCTCTCTGGCGGCCGTCTTGGTGCGACCGATTCAGTTGCAGAATGCCACTATTTACAACTTTGTCAACGGCGGGACGACGGGTCAGGCGCGGTTGCCGCGCGTCCAGAACTTCCAGTTGCCGCCGCCGCTGAGCACGCCCGCGCGGAACAGCCGCACCGCGATCCAGATCACCAGCGCGACCCACAGCGCCTGCCAGCCGAGCGCGAGCAGGTGAACCGCCTTGTCGCTGTCGGTCGCGGCGCGCGCCGCCATCGCGAGCGGCGAGGAAAAGGGGAAGATTTGCGCAAAGCGGGCAAGGCCGCTGTCCGGCGCGCTCGCCGCGGCGGCAGACAGGCTGAACATGCCGACCTGGAAAATGGTGATCGGGAGGCTGAGCATCTGAATCTCGCGCACCGTTGCCGCCTGCGCGCCGATGCCGAGAAAGACGGCGCCGAGCAGCAGGAAGGACAGGATGAAATAGGCAAAACCGATGCCGAGGAAAAAGGGCCAGCCGGTCGCGGGCATCGACGCCAGCGCGTCTGCGGCCTTGCCGGCCTTGCCCGTCGCGGCGAGGCTGGCGGGATCGAGCTGGGTCGCGGCGACCAGTCCGGCGCCAAAGGCCATCGCCAGCCAGAAGGCGATGAACAGCACCGCGACGCCCAGGAAACCGAGCAGCTTGCCCAGAAAAACGCTTTCGAGCGGCACCGCGGCGGCGAGGATCTCGATCACCTTGTTGCCCTTTTCCTCGGCGAGCGAGCTCACTGTCTGTCCGGCGAGCAGCAGCGTCAGCAGGAATATGACGAACACCGCGCCGAACCCCATGGATTGCTGTGCCGCGATACTGGCTCCGCCGCTTCGCAAGCTTTCAAAGCGCGGCGCGATCGGGGCGACGGGGCCTGCGGCGCGGTCGCGCAATGCTTCGCTCGCCAGCAGCGCGAGATAGCGGCCCGAACGGCCGTCGGCATTGCGCTCGACGATATGCGGGGCGGCGAGCGGTCCGCTCATCACGGCATAGGTATCGGCGCCCTTTTCGCGCGCGACGGCGCGCGGATCGGCCGTGGTCGGCCCGGCGAGGCGCACCTCGAGCAGCGGCGGCGCATCGGGGTCGCGGAAAGCGTCGCGCAGCCGCCGGTCGGCGGCGCGCAGCGCCTCGACATCGGCGGGATCGACGATCGCAACGATCCGCTCGGCGCCGCGCGCGCTGTCGGCGAGCTGCGATGCGCCGACGCCGCCCGCGAGCCCCATGCCAACCATGAAGAGCGGCGCGAGGAGAAAGAGGAGGAAAGCCGGCGTCGCGACGATCGCCAGAAAGTCGCGCCGCGCAACTACGAGGATGTTTCGGAAAATGGGGGTCATGCGCTCGCTTCCTCGATGGCATCCTCGGTGGCGTCGGCGTCGAAACCGGCATCGACCTGTCGCACGATATGCACGAAGGCATCGTGCAGCGCGGGGCGGCTGATCGACAGGCCGCGGACGCCATGGCCGCTCGCGGTGATCCGCGCGAGCAAAGGTTCGACATCCTTGTCCTCGATCGCGAAATGCCAGTCGTCGCCGCGGCGCTCGGCGCCTGTCGGCAGGCAGGCGGCGATCGCGGCGGCGTCGCCTGCTTCGCGCGGCGTATAGCGCACCTGCATCGGGAGCAGCGCGCGCGCCTCGTCAACCGTCCCCTCGAACCGCCGCGCTGACCGCGCGATGATCGCGATGCGATCGCACAGCCGCTCGGCATGCGCCATCACATGCGTCGAAAACAGGATCGTCGCGCCGCGCGCCTGTTCGCGCCGCACGATCATCTCGAGCCGTTCCTGGTTGACGGGGTCGAGCCCCGAAAAGGGTTCGTCGAGGACGATAAGGTCGGGGGCGTGGACGATCGACCCGATCAGCTGGACCATCTGCGCCATGCCCTTCGACATCTTGCGGATCTTTTCGTCGATCACGCGCTCGAGCCCCAGTTCGGACATGAAGGCGGCGGCGCGGCGGCGCCCCTCCGACCAGTCGAGCCCGCGCAGCGCGCCCATGAAGGCGATCGCCTCGCGCGCTTTCATGCCCGGATAAAGCCCGCGCTCCTCGGGCAAATAGCCGATGCGGCTGCGCACGGCCTGCGGCTTCAGCCCGCCGAGCAGGCGGCTCGTCCCCGCGTCGGGGTCAATGATGCCCAGCGTCATCCTGAGGCTGGTCGTCTTGCCCGCGCCATTGGGGCCGAGCACGCCATAGATGCTGCCCGCCGGTACCGCCAGGCTGACGTCATCGACCGCCTTGAAATCGCCGAAATATTTGGTGAGGCCGGTCGCCTCGACGCTGAAATCGCTCAAATGCTGGTCCCCAATCATTCGTATGGCAGGCTATGGCACGGCGAGGCCGCTCGCGTATAGAGCGCCAATGGTTGCCAAGCCCTTGCCTCCCTTTGAAGCTCGCCTGGAGGCGGCCGCGCGCGCGCAGGGGTTCGTGGCGTTCGGCATCGCCGCCGCCGATGCCGCGCCGCAGACGGCCGCGCGACTGCGGCAATGGCTGGCCGAAGGGTGTCACGGCGACATGATCTGGATGGAAAGCCGCGCCGAACAGCGTGGATCGCCCAGGGGGTTGTGGCCCGCGGTTCGGTCGGTGATCGCGCTCGGCATGAGCTATGCCCCCGCGCTCGACCCGCTTGCGCTCGCCGATCATGCGGACCGGGGGCGCATTTCGGTCTATGCGCAGGGCGCCGACTATCATGACGTCGTCAAAAAGGCGCTGAAGGCGACTGCGCGCTGGCTCGTCGGTGAAGCCGGCGATGCCGAGGTCAAGGTTTTCGTCGACACCGCCCCGGTGATGGAAAAGCCGCTGGCTGCGGCGGCGGGGCTCGGCTGGCAAGGCAAGCATAGCAACCTCGTCAGCCGCGACCATGGCAGCTGGCTGTTTCTGGGGGCGATCTATACGACGCTCGATCTCGTGCCGTCGGCGCCGGGGCGCGACCGCTGCGGCAGCTGTACGGCATGCCAGTCGGCGTGCCCGACCGACGCTTTTCCCGCGCCCTACCGGCTCGATGCGCGGCGCTGCATCTCCTATCTCACCATCGAGCATGACGACCCGATCCCGGCCGAGTTCCGCCGCGCGATCGGCAATCGCATCTATGGCTGCGACGATTGCCTCGCCGTCTGCCCATGGAACAAATTTGCCGATAGCGCCCACCGGCACCGCGCCTTCCTGCCGCGCGCCGAGCTGGCGGCGCCGTCGCTCGGCGACCTGCTCGCGCTAGACGATGCCGGGTTTCGACAGGTGTTCGCGGGGTCGCCGATCAAGCGCATCGGGCGCGGACGCATGGTGCGCAACGCGGCGATTGCGGCGGGGAACAGCGGCGATGCGCGCTTCGTGCCCGCGCTCCAAAGGCTCGCGGACGATGAAACACCGATGGTCGCCGATGCGGCGCGCTGGGCGCTGGCCGAACTGGGATCCCAGAGCGGCGAGCCTTAAATATGAACCGTTCGCCCTGAACTTGTCGAAGGGCCGTTCTTTCTTTTGACGCTGCAAGAAGAAGGACGGTGCTTCGACAAGCTCAGCACGAACGGATTTGGGGATGATGTCTATTTAACGCACGATGCTCTAGCGCCGTAGCGCCTCGGCGCAGCTGTTCACTTCGGCGTTGCGGCCGTCGGGCGCGCGCGCGTCGACATGCGTCGCGACCGGATTCGCGCCCGCGCGCGGGGCATAGAAATAAATGTCGAGCACGCAGCGCGACCCCGCGAACTGGAGCTTGCGCCCCGCGCCCTCGGTGACGTCGAGCCGCGGCTTGCCGAACATCCGTCCGACCGCATCGACGCTGCTGCCGATCAGCGCATTGTTCTGCACCGGCCGTACGGCGGTTGGCGGCGGCGCCGCGGGCGGGCGCGCAGAAGGGTGCGGGATCGCCGGACCCGCGCAGGCGCCCAGCGTCAGGGCCAGGCCGGCGATGGCGGCCAACCGGCGGTTATCGGTCATGTTTCTTGTCCCCGTCGCTGAGGTGCAGCATGTGGACGGCCATAGCGGCGCTGAGCAGCGGCGCCAATAAATTGGCGACGGGCACCACAAAGCTTGCGGCGGACAGCAGGCCGAGCGGCCAGCGCGCACCGCGGTCGAGGCGCGGGCGACCCGGATGGCGCGCGAGCACCATCGCCTCCAGATCGCGGCCGAGCAGCAACGCGTTGACGAGCAGCGCGAGGATCGGCGTGCCGATGCCCGTGACGAGCAGCGCAACATAGAGCGGCAGCGCGAGTAGATTTCCGCCGATCAGTCGGCCGAGCGAGGCGAGCGCGAGGCGGATGTTCTGGCCCCAGCCGACATCGACCGCGTGCGTCGCGGCGGCGGGATAATGGCGCCCCTCGACATCGGCGACGAGTCCGTCGGCGAACAGGCCGATGACGATGATCGCGACCGCGCGAAAGAGCAGCCAGCCGCCCGCGATCAGCGCAAGGACGACGAGCACGCTTGCCATGTCGCGCGTCGCGGTATCGAGCCAGCCCCATTGTTCCAACGCCCAGCGCGCGCCGAAAAAGATCGCCGCACCCGACAGGCCGAGCAGCAGCAGCGTGAGCGCGAGGCTCTGCGCCAGAATGGCAAGCACGCGTGCGCTGGCGAGGTCGCGGATCGCGAGCAGGAAAGCGTGGAGCGCGCGGGACATCGCCGCTGGATGGTCGGCGCGGCTCGGCGCGTCAAGCGTTCCGCTTGCCTTGACGCGCCCCGGTCCGTAAAGGCGCGCGCAGCTTTTCCCATTCATCACAGGATTTTTCATGGCCGCCACCGCCCGTTTCGATGTCGTCGCGATCGGCAATGCGATCGTCGACGTCCTCGCCCGCGCCGACGACGCGCTGATCGAGGCCGAGGGACTGACCAAGGGATCGATGCGGCTGATCGACGGCGCCGAGGCCGAACGCCTCTATGCCGCGATGGGCCCGGCGATCGAAATGTCGGGGGGGTCGGCGGCGAACACGCTGGCGGGCATGGCGGCGCTCGGCGAACGCTGCGCCTTTATCGGACAGGTCGCCGACGATCAGCTCGGCGCGGTATTCACCCACGATCTGCGCGCATTGGGCGTCGCATATGAAACGCCCGCGCTCAAGGAAGGCGCGCCGACCGCGCGCTGCCTGATCCTCGTCACCCCCGACGGGCAGCGGACGATGAACACCTTTCTGGGCGCGAGCCATCTGCTCGACCAGGCGATGATCGACGAGGCGTGGATCGCCGATGCCGAAATCCTCTATCTCGAAGGCTATTTGTGGGATCCGCCGCTGTCGCGCGCGGCGATGCGGCGCGCGATCGACGTCGCGCGCGCGGCGGGGCGCAAGGTCGCCTTCACCCTCTCGGACGCCTTCATCATCGACCGCCACGGCGCCGATTTCCGCGCGCTGATCGCCGAAGGCCTGTTCGACATCCTCTTTGCGAACGAGGTCGAAATCCGCGCGCTCGCCGAAACCGAGGATTTCGAGGCTGCGGTTGCGAAAATCGCCCCGCAGGTGCCTTTGCTCGTCGTCACGCGCGGCTCGCACGGCGCGCTCGCGATCCAGGGCGGCGCGCGCACCGAAGTCCCCGCCGAACCGATCGAAACGGTCGTCGATACGACGGGAGCGGGCGACCTGTTCGCGGCGGGATTCCTGTCGGGCCTCGCCGACGGGCGCCCGATCAAGGATTGCCTGACGATGGGCGCGGTGTGCGCGTGCGAAATCATCGCGCAGGTCGGGCCGCGCGCGCAGACCGATCTCAAGGCCAGGGTCGCTGAACGGCTGGGACAGGATAGGGCGGCGGGAAGCGGCCGATTACGGACATAATATCCTCCCTGCGGCCGAAGGCCGTGGAGAGGGGGACCGCCGCGAAGCGGTGGTGGAGGGGCCGCGACGCCGGCGCCAAAGCCCCTCCGTCAGCGCTCCGCGCTGCCACTTCCCCATCGCTACGCGACAGGGAGGACTGTAACTCGCAAAGTCCGGAAGCGACCGGAAGCTGCCCTCAACTCTATCGTCATCCCGGCGAAGGCCGGGATCTCGCCGGTGCGGCAAACCGATAGGGCGAGATCCCGGCCTTCGCCGGGATGACGGATAAGAGAAAGGCAGGAATCCACCCCAAAACCGCCGTTTGCCCTATGCAGCCGCCACGGCCTCGTCCGGCGGATGCTTCTTGAACAACTCGCGGTCCGCGGGCCCGAAGCCGCGGGTCCAGATCAGCCAGCCATAGATGCCGAGGATGAAGGGCACGCCGATCAAGAGTTCGGCCCATTCGGGAAGCTGTGTCGCGCCATAGCCGAGTATCGCCGCGCCCGCGGTGGCCCAGACGAGTGCCCAGCGCAGGCTGTTCACCGGCGCGCCAAGGATGTGCGAGAGGAGGCGTGCCTTCACCAGCGACGCGAAACCGAGCGCGAGCATCAGCGCGAGCGCGACCGCCGCGGCGTAATAGATGGGCGGCAGTCCCATCGACTGCGCGATCAGGATCAGCGCAACGCTGAGCGCGGCCTGCAGCGCGAGCGTCGCGATGCTTATTAGCAGGTTGCGGTGGCGCGCGACATAAACGAGCGCGGCTTCGCTGACCACCGCAGTGGCCGCGACGACTTCCGCGGCGAGCAGGAAAGCGAGCGCGGCGGTGCCGCTCACAAACTCGGGACCGACGAGGCCCATCACCGCTTCGCCCGGAATGCCGAGCGCCAGCGCGACACCGGCCTGCGCTGCGATGATCCAGAAGCCGACCTGGCTCACCTGCGCCGCGACCGCGGAAAGCCGCTTTTCGGCCAGGTTGCGCGTGATGACGGGGCCGAGGATCGGCTCGAAGCTCGTCTTGAGCTTTTGCGGCAGCGAGGCGACCTGCTGCGCCATATAATAGATGCCATAGATCGTCGGCGAGGTGAACTGACCGAGGATGAAGAGGTCGAGGCGGCGCGTGCCCCATTCGATCGCGTCGGCGGCGGCGAGCGGGGCGTTGCGCCGCGCCAGCGTGATGAGCTGCGCGGGATGCGGGCGCCAGACGCCGGGGCCGCCGAAATGGCGGATCATCGGGATGAGCGCGGTCAGAAAGGCGCCGAGCATCGCCGCGGCATAGGAAAGCATCAGCCCGTTTTCGACCGACACGAACCAGAATCCCGCCGCCGCCGCGCTGATCACCCAGGGTTCGACGATCGCCCGCGCGCGCACCGTGGCGCCGATGTCGAACTTGTAGGCCGAGGCCGCGAGCGCGATGTCGGTCCCCGCGATCACAAAGACCAGGCACGCCATCCAGCGGTCGATCTCGTTGATGTCGCCCGCCGGATACATGAGCTGCGGCAGCAGCAGGAGCAGCGCCGATCCGGCGGCCGAGGCGAGGAAGGCGACGAACATGCCGTCCCAGACGACGGTGCGCTGGTCGGCGCCGGGCGCGCTCAGCTGTTCGGCGAGGCCGCGTTTGAGGCCGAGCGTTGCGAGCTGCGCCACCAGTTCGATGACGAGCACGGCAAAGGCGAAGCGTCCGACCGCTTCGGGCCCGTACCAGCGGCCCGCGACGTAAAGGAAAGGCAGGCGTGCGACGAGGCGAAGGATGAAACCGAAAAAATTGGTGCGTCCGCCCCTGGCGAGCGCGGCTGTGTCCGCGTCCCGCGTCGGGGCATCGGACGACAAGGGCGCGGCTGCGCTGTCCGTCTGGCTCAAGCCTTGCGCCCCTTCTGCTGCTCCCCGGCGGCCATCCTAGCGCGGTGGGGAGGGGCAGGCAATCGACTGCAACATGTCATCGCCCCTCGGGTCGCAGCGGGCGGCTGAGCAGGGCCTGAACGGCGTCGGCGACGCGCATCTCGCCCGCGACCAGGCGCGCCACGGTGTCGGTGATCGGCATGTCGACGCCGTCGGCGCGCGCCGCGGCGGCGACGACCGGCGCGCTGAACGCGCCCTCGGCAATCGTCCGCCGGTCGGCCATCAGCGCGTCGATGCTCTCGCCGCGGCCGAGTCCCTGGCCGAGCGCGAAATTGCGCGAACTGGCCGAGGTGCAGGTGAGGACGAGGTCGCCAAGGCCTGCAAGGCCCGCGAGCGTTTCGGCCTTGGCGCCGCGCGACAGGCCAAATCGCGTCATTTCGGCAAAGCCCCGGCTGATCAGCGCCGCGCGGGCGTTGAGGCCGAGTCCCGCTCCCTCGACGATGCCGCACGCGATCGCGAGGATGTTCTTGACCGCGCCGCCGATTTCGGCCCCGATCACGTCGCCCGACACATAGGGTCGGAAATGTGGGCGCGCGAGCGCTTGCGCAAGCCCCGAGGCGAGCGCGGGGTCGGCGGCGGCGAGAGTGATCGCGGTGGGCAGTCCGGCGGCGACCTCGTGCGCAAAGGTCGGGCCCGACAGCACCGCATGCGGGCGGCCGGGCGCCAGGTCGCGCGCCATATCGACGGGGAAAGCGAAGCTGACGGCCTCCATCCCCTTGCTGCAAAAGACCAGCGGCGCGTCGCCCGGCGGCAGTTCGGCGAGCACCGCGCGCAGATAGGGCACGGGGACGACGATCAACAGAGCGTCGCAGTCGGCCATCGCCGCCAGATCGGAGGTGGCGGTGAGCGAGGGCGACAGCGCGGCGCCCGGAAGGAATATCGGGTTGCGATGCTCGGCATTGATCGCCGCGACGACGTCGGCCTCGCGCGCCCAGAGGCGCACCGGCGCGCCGTCCGCCGCCAGCAATTGCGCGAGCGCGGTGCCCCACGCGCCGCCGCCGACGACGCCGAACCCCTTGTACGACGTCATGCTTTCACTCCGGCGCCGCGCACCGCCTCGGCCGCCGGATCGAGCGGCCAGCGCGGCCGCGCCGCGGTGTCGAGCGGGTCGATAAGCCCCGCGGCGAAGCGTTCGGCGCCCGCCCACGCGATCATCGCGCCATTGTCGGTGCAGAGCCACAGCGGCGGGGCGACGAAGGGCTTGTCGAAGCGCGCGGCGAGGTCGGTGAGCGCGGCGCGGATCGCGCTGTTCGCCGCCACGCCGCCCGCGACGACGAAGGCGGTCGCCTCGGGGCACGCCGCGAGCGCGATGCGGCTGCGATCGACGAGGCAGTCGACCACCGCCTGCTGGAACGCGGCGGCGAGGTCGGCAACCGCATGGTCGCCGCTCGCTGCGGCGCGCGCGACGGCGCTTTTCAGCCCGGCGAAGGAGAAATGCGGCTCGGCGCTGCCGACGAGCGGGCGCGGCAGCGCCACGGCGTTCGGATCGCCGTCCGCCGCGACGCGCTCGACCGCGGGGCCGCCCGGATAGCCGAGGCCGAGCAGCTTGGCGGTCTTGTCGAACGCTTCGCCCGCCGCGTCGTCGATCGTCGTGGCGAGGCGGCGATAGTCGCCGACGCCCTTGACGAGCAGCAACTGGCAATGGCCGCCCGAAACGAGCAGCAGCAGATAGGGAAAGCCGAGGTCGGGGTCCGCGAGCCGCGGGCTGAGCGCATGGCCCTCGAGATGGTTGACCGCGACCAGCGGCTTGCTCGCGGCGTGCGCCAGCGCCTTGCCGGTGACGAGGCCGACCATCACCCCGCCGATCAATCCCGGCCCCGCGGTCGCGGCAATGGCATCGACATCCGAAAGCTGCACCCCTGCATCGGCGAGCACGCCCTCGATAATCGGCGCGAGCCGGTCGACATGCGCGCGCGCGGCGATTTCGGGAACGACGCCGCCATAGGGGCGGTGCTCGGCCTCCTGCCCCGCGACGCGATGCGCAAGGATGCGTCGGTCGCTGTCGACGAGCGCCGCCGCGGTTTCGTCGCAGCTCGATTCAAGGCCAAGGATGAGGGTCATAGATTTGTCCCCTTACCCGCGCGGTGTGCAAGGGAGCAAGCCGGGTTCCATTATGAAGATTCGCGCAGAGTGGGCAGGGGATCGAGGATCACGCGGAGGCGCGGAGGCGCGGAGAGTGTTGCGATTGCCGCTAAGCGGCCTTCTCCACGGAGCGCCGCGTCAAAGCGCGATGTCGATCAAGAACAGAGCTTGTCGGCCCGCAATTCCTCCCCGCGCCTCCGCGCCTCCGCGTGAATCAAATCCTTCCCTTCTCGGCGCCCTCTGCGCCTCTGCGCGATCCCTTCTCTTCCTTTTCGGGCGCGCAGGGCTTAGCAGCGGCGCATGAATGATCTTCCGACCCCCGACAGCCCCCTCCGCATCGGCACGCGCGCCTCGCCGCTGGCGATGGCGCAGGCGAACATGGCCGCGGCGGCGCTGATCGCGGCGCACGGGCTCGACATGGCGGCGCTCGAGATCGTGCCGATGACCGCAACGGGCGACCGGATCCAGGATCGCGCGCTCGCCGAGGTCGGCGGCAAGGCCTTGTGGACGCGCGAGCTCGACGCCGCGCTTGATGCCGGGACGATCGATGTCGCGGTCCATTCGCTCAAGGATGTCGAAACGTTGCGCGACGCACGCTTTTTCCTCGGCGCGATGCTCGAGCGCGCCGATCCGCGCGACCGGCTGGTGGTGCGCGAAGGGATTGCGGCGCAAACCATCGCCGAGCTGCCGACCGGCGCGCGGCTGGGGACGAGCAGCCCGCGCCGCGCGGCGCAGGTGCGGCGGCTGCGCCCCGATCTCGACACGGTGCTGCTGCGCGGCAATGTCGCAACGCGGCTGGCCAGGCTCGCGGCGGGCGAGGTCGACGCGACATTGCTCGCCGCGGCGGGGCTGGAACGGCTGGGGATGCACGACATCGGCACGGCGCTGGGCCCGGAGCTGCTGCTTCCCGCGGCGTCGCAGGGCGCGATCGGCATCGAATGCCGCGCCGACGATGCGCGGGCCATAGCGCTGCTCGCTGCGGTCGACCATGCACCGACGCATCGCGCCGTCGCCGCTGAGCGCGCCTTGCTTGCCGCGCTGGGGGGCGATTGCCGCTCGCCCGTCGCGGCTTATGCGGCGTGGCTGGCGGACGGCGCGCTGCGCCTCGATGCCGAGCTCTATTCGGAGGATGGCGCCGAGCATGTCGCGGGCCATGTCATCGTCACCGACGCTGGCGTCGTCGCGGCGCTGGGGCATCGCCTGCTGGCCGATGCGCCGCCCGGCATCCGTCGGCTGTTCGCGCCATGAGCGACGGCGTGCCGCTGATCGTCACGCGGCCCGAACCGGGCAATGCGGCGACTGTCGCGCGCGCGCGTTCGCTGGGTTTTGACGTTCACGCGATGCCGCTCTTTGCCGCGCGGCCGCTCCACTGGACCCCGCCCGCCGCTGCCGATTTCGATGCGCTGCTGCTGACCAGCGCCTTTGCTGCGCGGCTTGCCGGGCCGGGGCTGGCGGCGCTCGTATCGCTTCCCGCCTATGCCGTCGGCGCGGCGACGGCGGAGGCCGCCCGCGCGGCGGGGCTGACCGTCGCGATGACAGGCGCCGCCGATGCGCAGCGACTTCTTGACGAAATGACGTCGCCGAAAATCGCGCGAATCCTCTGGCTTTGCGGGCGCGACCGGACGCTGCTGCGTACCGGCGGCGCGACGCTGGCGCCGCTGCCCTGCTATGCGGTCGATCCGGCCGATCCGCCTGCACAATGGCGCGCGCTGATCGCGGCGCCGGCGATCCTGCTCGCGCATTCGGCGCGCGCGGCGGAGCGGGTCGCGGCGCTCGCCGGGGCGGCGCGCGCGCATCTGTCGCTGGTCGCGATCAGCGCGGCGGTCGCGGCGGCGGCCGGCCAGGGGTGGCGCGCCCTTGCGGTGGCCGCCGAGGCGAACGACGCCGCAATGTTGGCACAGGCGCGCGCTTTGTGGCACAAGGGTGCAAAATAGGGTCGTTCGAAAGAGACATATGGCAATCGACAATCTCGATACTTCCTCGCCGCCGGGCGAGGCGGTCCCCGCACGGGGGCTATCGTTTCGAGCCCTCGCCATCGCCGCCTTTCTGGCGCTGCTGATCGGGGTCGCGGGCGGTGGATGGGCGGTGAATCGTTGGTTGACCGACGCCAATGCCCCGGCGGCGCGAACGGCGGTGACGCCGAAAAACGGAGTCGATCCGCTGCTGATTGCGGGTGATGCCGTCAAGGCGGCCGAAGCGGGGGCGCCGCTTGTCATTGCTCCGGTCGACGGGGCCGGTGCGCTGACGGCGCGCGTCGCCGAGCTCGAACAGCGGCTGTCGCGCATCACGCTCCAGGCCGAATCGGCGTCGGGCAATGCGTCGCGCGCCGAGGGGCTGCTCGTCGCCTTTGCGGTGCGCCGTGCGCTCGATCGCGGGCTGTCGCTCGGCTATCTCGACGCGCAGCTGCGCCTGCGCTTCGGCGACGACCAGCCCAATGCGGTCAAGACGATCATCGACACCTCGCGCGATCCGGTGACGCTCGAACAATTGCGCGCCGGGCTCGACGCGCTCGCGCCGCAGCTCGTCGGCCGCAGCAGCGAATCCGGCGGCAGTCTGTGGACCGGACTGCGCCGCGAACTCGGCGAATTGTTCGTTGTGCGCGCGGCGGGCACCCAGTCGCCAAGAGCATCCGAACGACTCGATCGCGCGCGTCGTTATCTCGCCGCCGGGCAGGCCGACAAGGCAATTGCCGAGGTCGAGGCGATGCCCGGCGTCGACGCGGCGGGCGAATGGCTGATCGACGCGCGCCGCTATCACGAGGCGCGGCGCGCGCTTGACCTGATCGAGACGGCGGCGATATTGGAACCGCGCGACAGCCCGGCTGCCGCGCTGGCCAAAACAACGGCCGACCCGACTCCGTAGCGTGCATTCCCGCAAGGGGTGCCACCCTCTTTAGGAAAGCCCGTTTCATGGCCCTCGCCGATCCGCAGCGCATCGAAGCGCTCGACCCGCTCGACCCCCTCGCGCTCGATGCCCAGCTGAGCGAGGAGGAGCGGATGATCCGCGACGCCGCGCGCGCCTATGCGACCGGCGAGCTGCTTCCGCGCGTGACCTCGGCCTTCCTCGATGAACGCTTCGACCGCGAGATCATGTCCGAAATGGGCCAGCTCGGCCTGCTCGGCGCGACGATCGACCCCGAATATGGCGGCGCGGGGCTCAATTATGTCAGCTACGGGCTGATCGCGCGCGAGGTCGAGCGGATCGATTCGGGCTATCGGTCGGCCTGTTCGGTGCAGTCGAGCCTCGTGATTCACCCCATCAACGCCTATGGCAGCGAGGAGCAGAAGCGCAAATATCTGCCGGGCCTGACATCGGGCGAGCTGGTCGGCTGCTTCGGCCTCACCGAACCCGACGCGGGCAGCGATCCCGCGGGGATGCGCACGCGCGCCGAAAAGATCGCGGGCGGTTATCGCCTCAAGGGCGCAAAGATGTGGATCACCAATTCGCCGATCGCCGACGTCTTTGTCGTCTGGGCGAAGTCGGAGGCGCACGACGGCGCGATCCGCGGTTTCGTGCTCGAAAAGGGAATGAAGGGCCTGTCGGCGCCGAAGATCGAGGGCAAGGTGAGCCTGCGCGCGTCGATCACCGGCGAGATCGTGATGGACGGGGTCGAGGTTGGCGAGGATGCGCTGCTTCCGCACGTGTCGGGGCTCAAGGGGCCGTTCGGCTGCCTCAACCGCGCGCGCTACGGCATCGGCTGGGGCGCGATGGGCGCGGCCGAGTTCTGCTATGAAGCGGCGCGGGCTTATACGCTCGAACGCAAGCAGTTCGGGCGGCCGCTCGCGGCGAACCAGATCGTGCAATTGAAGCTCGCGAACATGCTCACCGAAATCGCGCTGGGGCTTCAGGCGGCGCTGCGCGTCGGCCGCCTGATCGACGAGGGGCATCTGGCGCCGGACATGATCAGCTTCCTGAAGCGCAACAATTGCGGCAAGGCGCTCGACATCGCGCGCGTCGCGCGCGACATGCACGGCGGCAACGGCATTTCGGCCGATTATCATGTGATCCGCCATGCGGTGAACCTCGAAACGGTGAACACCTATGAGGGGACGCACGACGTCCACGCGCTGATCCTCGGCCGCGCGATCACGGGCATCAGCGCCTTTGCCTGATCCGAAACCGCTGGAGGGCCTCCGCGTCGTCGAGCTGGCGCGGGTGCTCGCGGGACCATGGTGCGGCCAATTGCTCGCCGATCTCGGCGCCGAGGTGGTCAAGGTCGAGCGGCCGGGCGTCGGCGACGACACGCGCGAATGGGGGCCGCCCTTCGTCACTGGCGACGAAGGCGAAAATCTGGGGGCCGCCTATTATCACAGCTGCAACCGGGGCAAGCAGAGCGTCGCGGTCGACATCGCCACCGCCGCGGGGCAGGCCGAGGTGCGCGCGCTGCTTGCCGACGCCGATGTGGTCATCGAAAATTACAAGGTCGGCTCGCTCGTCAAATATGGGCTCGATCCGGGGCGGCTCCGTACCGATTTCCCGCGCCTCATCGTCTGTTCGATCACCGGTTTCGGGCAGACCGGACCCTATGCGCACCGCGCGGGTTATGATTATATCATCCAGGCAATGAGCGGCTTCATGTCGCTGACCGGCGAACCCGACGGGCCGCCGCAAAAGGCGGGAATCGCCTATGCCGACATCTTCACCGGACTCTATTCGGCGGTCGCGATCCTTGCGGCGTTAAGGCGGCGTGACGTCACGGGAGGCGGCGCGCATATCGACATGGCGCTGCTCGATTCGCAGGTCGCCGTCCTTGCCAACCAGGCCGCCAATTATCTCGCGAGCGGCGTCGCGCCGAAACGGATGGGCAATGCCCACGCCAATGTCGTGCCCTATCAGCTCTTCGCGACCGCCGACGGCCAGCTGGTGATCGCGGTGGGCAATGATGCGCAATATCGCAGGCTCTGCGCCATATTGGGCGTGCCCGAATGGGGCGACGATCCGCGCTTTGCGACCAATGCGGCGCGGCTGGCGAACCGCGCCGCGCTGATCCCGCTGCTCGCGGCCAGGATCGCGGCGTGGGAGGCGCAGCCCTTGTCGCTCGCGCTCGAGGCCGAGGGTGTGCCCGCGGGGCCGATCAACGATCTGGCGCAGGTCTTCGCCGACCCGCAGGTGATCGCGCGCGGGATGCGCTTGCGCCCCGACGGCGCGGCGATCGACGGGGTGGCGAGCCCGATCGTCATCGACGGGGTGCGCATGGTCGCGGCGGGCGGCGCGCCGCCGCTGGATGATTGATGTCCGAAGGCGACCGGAAGTGGCCGCTCCCCACCCCCATCTCCGTCATTGCCGCCTGTGCATCGAAAAGAGGCGTCGCAACCGACGCCCCTTTCCCTTTGCCCTGAACGCGTCGGTCAGAATCGGACCGTGCCGGTGATGAACAGCTGGCGCGGGTTGCCGTAAAAGGCGGTGACGACACCCTCGCGCCCCAGGGTCGGCGTCGGCAGGCCCGATGCGTTCAGCACCGGGGTGCCGTCGGCGCCGACCGCAACAAATTGATAGCCCGACGTGATATATTGCTTGTCGAGGATATTCTTGCCGTGGACGCCGAGGCTGAACCGCTCGTCGGGCGCGGTCCACACGATCGACGCATCGAGCAGCGCATAGCCCTTCTGGTCGAGATAGGGGCTCGGCGTTTCAAACTGGTTGGTCTTGCTGCGATAGCTGAGCGTCGTCGACATCGAAAGATCGCCGTCCATGACGGGCAGCGTCGCGCCGAGCATGCCGGCGAGCGTCCAGCGCGGCGTGTTCTGGATGCGGCGCAGATCCGAAACGTCGACGCCGTTGACGATATAGCGCTTATAGTCGCCGTCGATGAAGCCGACGTTGCCGGTGAAGCTGAGCGACGAGCCCGCGCCGGCGAAGTCGCGGGCGAAGCGGGCCTGGGTTTCGAATTCGACGCCCTTGAAACTCGCCTTGGCCGCGTTCGTCGTGACGCCGGCAAAGCTCTCGAACACGCCGTCGCCATTCGCGTCGACGCCGACCGAGCCCGGAATCTGGACATTCTTGTAGTCGCCATAGAAGCCGGTGAGCGCGACGCGGACATTGCCGTCGAGCAGCGAGCCCTTGTAGCCCAGTTCATAGCTGTCGACCGTTTCGGGCTCGAACAGGAAGAAATCATAGATTTCGTCATAGCTGCGGACGCCGTCGCGGTTCGTGTCGGGCGCAATGCGCGTGTCGCCGCGCGGGTCGAAGCTGCCGCCCTTGAAGCCCTGGGCATAGGAGGCGTAGACCATGTGATCGACATTCGGCTTGAAACTGACCGACACCCGCGGGTTGAAATCGGTGAATTTCGCACTGCCGTCGAAATTGGTGACCGTCGCGATCGGAATCGCGGTGCCCCCGAAAATGGGGGATGTGCCGCCGATCTTGGTCTGGCGCAGGATGCGCGAACGGCGCTTGTCGCTGGTGTAGCGGCCCCCGGCCGACAGGCTGAGCTGATCGGTGATGTCGAAGGTGAAGTCGCCGAAGACCGACCAGGTGCGGGTCGTCACGTCGCCCGAGGTGAAGGCGTTGAGTCCCGGCAGACCAAGCAAAGCGCCGGTGGTGCCGAGGATGACGTCGAAGTCGGTCGTCGAATTGGCGTCGAGATAATAAAAACCGACGAGGCCGTTCAGCCGGTCGCCTTCATAGAGAAGCTGGAACTCCTGGCTGAGCTGCTCGTTGCGGTAGACCGCGGGCACATCGACATCGACCGCCGGCAGGCTGTCGAAATCGATCGGCGTAAAGCTGGAATCCTTGCGCCATGCGCTGATCGAGCGGAAGGTGAACGCGTCGCTGAAGTCGACACTCACGCTCATCGCCAGCCCATAAGCCTCGACGTCCTGCTCGGGATTGTTGAGTCCGGCGCGCGTGTCATAGACGTCGCCCAGCACGGGGGCTCCCGACAACAGGCCGGGGATCAGGCGATGGCCGTTGCGCGGGTCCGACTTGTCGCGCGTATAGTCGCCGCTGATGCGGATGAAGACGGGTTCGCCATGGCCGCCGAATTCGATGCTGCCGCGGCCGGCCCAGACGTCCTTGTTGTAGTTTTCGACGCCCGAAAGATTGCGGTTGTCGCCAAAGCCGCCGCGCGAGAGGCGCGCACCCGACAGACCGACGCGCAGAAGGTCGCTGACCGGCGCGCTGGCGGTGACGACCAGGTCGGCCTGGTCATAGGTGCCGTAGCTGGCGCGGGCCTTGAGGCTGGGTTCCTGGGGCAAGCGCCGGGTCACATATTTGATCGCGCCGCCGATGGTGTTGCGTCCATAAAGGGTGCCCTGCGGCCCGCGCAGAACCTCGACGCGTTCGACATCATAGATGTCGATCACCGCCGCCTGCGGGCGGTTCAGATAGACGTCGTCGAGATAGATGCCGACGCCCGATTCGAAGCCCGAAACGGGATCCTGCTGGCCGACCCCGCGGATGAAGGCGGTCAGCGTCGAATTGGTCCCGCGCGAGTTTTCGAGCGTGACGTTCGGCGCCTGATTCTGGACGTCGGTGATGTCGATCGCGCCCGCGGCTTCGAGCGCCGCGCCCGAAATGGCGGTGACCGCGACAGGAACATCGATCAGCCGTTCGTCGCGGCGGCGGGCGGTGACGATGATGTCATTGTCGCCGCTGTCTTCGACCGCGGGCGCGGCCCCCGCGTCCTGCGCCACGGCGGCGGGAGCGAGGCCGAGCATCGACAGCGTGCTCGAGGCGAGAATGGCGCGGCGCAGCGTGCGAGCGAAAGGACGCATGAAAGTCTCCCAATCACGGGCGGCCCCTCGCCACCCCTGCTTTCGTTGAGCCTGGAGCTTGCCAAGCCGTGCCGCAGCCAATAATGAAAGATGAACCAAGTTTCAACTTGGAATATGCGACGGTCGTTTTTTGCTTGCCAGTGGTGCCGAAATGCCACGATTGAGCGAAGGGCCCGGCCGAACGACGGAGAGGCGGAAGGCATTATGGATCAACGGCACGCCGCAGCGGAGGATGGCGCGGGCGAAGCGCGCGACAAAACGCCGCGCACCGAACGCGGACGCCGCACCTTGCGCAAGCTGCTCGACGCCGCGGCGGTCGAGTTCGGCGAGCGCGGCTTTCACGAGGCGTCGATCAGCGCGATCACGCGCCGCGCCGGGACCGCGCTCGGCAGTTTCTATACCTATTTCGATTCAAAGGAGGAAATCTTCCAGGCGCTCGTCCGCTATATGAGCGAGCAATTGCGCGATCATGTGACGCCGCGCGTGCAGGCCGCACCCGACGAGATCAGCGCGGAGCGCATCGGGCTGGAATCCTATTTGGGTTTCGTGCGCGAGCATAAGGAGATTTACCGCATCATCGACGAGGCCGAGTTCGTCGATTACGCAAGCTATCGCCGCCACTATGAAACCACCGTCGCGCGCGTGCGTCAGCGGCTCGAGGGCGGCGCCGCCCGCGGCGAGATCCGCGCCGACGTCGGGGAGATCCACGCCTGGGCGATCGGCGGCATGAACGTGTTTCTGGGGATGCGCTATGGTCTGTGGGACACTGACAGCGACATTTCCGAAATTGCACGGATCGCGAATGATTTTGTGGCGAACGGGCTGAAGAAACGGGATTGAGGGGCTTTGGCGGTGTTCGGGCTGCGTCCGCGCGCGGCTGAATGGCCGTTTTGGGGTGGGGAGCAGCCCTATAACTCCGTCATGCTGAACTCGTTTCAGCATCCATGGCCTGCCCATTAATTCCACGCAGCGCCGAACGAAACGACTGGGCCATAGACCCTGAAACAAGTTC